>OBXM01000036.1_pt1 | contig 177315 bp, 155 predicted proteins | sample 1538141 | NCBI WGS metagenome assembly OBXM01 (sample SAMEA2580153, study PRJEB22360) | human gut metagenome | biome: human gut; feature: human-associated habitat; material: faeces | place: Denmark | collected 2008/2010 | reverse complement strand
AAGGCGTGGGTCTGCAACACCCTGATCACCAGTTCAAATCTGGTTGTCGCCTCTCAAAGAGTCCTGGAATTTATTTTCCAGGATTTTTTTGTGTCTGCAGATAACGTATTTGAATTGAATTAAGTAAGAACAGAACCATTTCTGTAAGAGGCAGGAGTGGAAACTATTTAGACGGCGCATTATGTGATATACTAAAAACCAGATTTAAAGTGCCAAAAGTAAGTATTAAAAATAAGACAAGTATCAAAAATAAAACGAGTATCAAAAATAAAACAATACAGGATTAAAAGAGTAAAGGAGGCTCATTTTGGAAAAAAATCGGGAGCTTTTAAAGACAAATTTGCTGGTCAGTGTGATCCTGGTATGTGGTTTTCTGGTGACGGCCTTTTTTAGTTATCAGGCAAATTATGAAGCTTCGCTTAATAACATCGAACAGGTGGCTTCTCTGACGACGGAGGGCATTTATTATCAGCTTACAGCCCTGTTTACAAAGCCTGTTAATATTTCCCTTACCATGGCCCATGACAGCCTTCTGGCGGCCCATTTGGAGGGCGAGGCAGCTCATTTAGAGGACGAACAGTATGCATGGACGATCAAGAACTATTTGGAGACGTATCGGGAGAAGTATGACTTTGATTCGGTCTTTCTGGTATCGGCCCTGACGAACCGCTATTATAATTTCAATGGGATTGACAGAATACTCACGGAAGGAGACCCGGAGAACGTATGGTATTTTGATATGCTGAACGATGATCTTGAGTACTCCATGAACGTGGATAATGATGAGGTAAACGGAGCGGACAATGCAATAACGGTGTTTGTAAACTGTAAGATCTATGGGCCTGATTGTGACTTCCTGGGGGTGGTGGGAGTCGGTATGCGGGTGAGTTATTTAAAAGAGTTTTTGAAGAGCTATGAAGAAAAATATCATTTGAATGCATGTCTGATCGATGAGAACGGTGTGATTGAGATCTCTTCTGAACATACGGGATACAGCAGGATCGACTGGTTTCAGACGTTTGAGCAGGAGAGTATCCGCAGTCAGGTGCTGGGCTGGAAGGAGGATTCTGCCAATCTGGAACTATGGTCGGATACTGCGGTGGGCGGCCAAGGAAGGAGCTATGTGGTTTCAAGATATATTCCGGAACTGTCATGGCATCTGGTAGTGGAACAGAATAACAGCGCTATCGTGAGTGAAATAAAGGATCGGCTGTACCAGACAGGGGTTATTATTATAGCGATTATTATTACAGTCCTGGTAGTAATAACAACGGTGCTCCGCAATTTCAACAGGCAGATTACTCAGCTGATGGAAGAACGGCAGGATGCGTTTAAGAGGGCTACAGAGCAGCTGTATGATAATATCTACGAACTGAATATAACGAGAAACAAATATGCGAATAAATTGACAGAACAGTATTTCGGCAGTCTGGGTGCGGGGGATCTGCCTTATGACCAGGGACTTAAAGTGATTGCGGAAAAACAGATTAAGGAGGAGTACCGGGAGGGATACATCTCCACATTTACTCCGGAAAATGTTATCCGGCAGTATGAAATGGGGAATAATCATTTAAGATATGATTTCAAGATTACTCAGGATGGGAGCCGGTATTTTTGGATGCGGATCGATGCTTATATCTTCTTTTCTCAGGAAGATGAATGTATTCATATGTTCACGTACCGGAAAAATATTAATGCAGAGAAGGAAAAGGAAATTCGGGCCTCTTTTGATGAGATGACTGGTTTCTTAAATAAGATGGAAACGGGAAGGGAAATTACCGCCCTGTTGTCCAGACCGGCTGATGGGGTCTATGCCTTCTTTCTGTTTGATATTGATAATTTTAAGCAGGCCAATGATTCGTGCGGGCACGCATTTGGAGATTACTGTATTAGAGAGTTTACTTCTATCATCAGAAAGCATTTCCGGGTAAATGATGTGCTGGGCAGAGTGGGCGGAGATGAATTTGCAGCGTTTATTCCGGCGCCTGACTCTGAATGGGTTGAGGATAAGGCGAAGGAGCTGTCGAATGCACTGAGGGTTACATGCACAGAAGGCGGGAAGAGCTGGGAGATGTCCGCAAGTATTGGAGTTTCTATTGCCCCTATTGATGGAAATGATTTTGATACGCTGTATCAGAAAGCGGATGCGGCGCTTTATCAGACGAAACAGAGGGGGAAAAATGGGTATACAATAGCATGATGCCCAGGAAAATCTAAAAAGATTGTGAAACATCAATTGACGAGATTGACTTTTTGCAGGGACTTCATTATAGTTAAGTCATTATGAGGAAAAGAGGCGTTTAAATATATGATGAATAAATGGAGGGAAAAGTTTGCAGGATTTATGGTGGGCCGCTATGGGGCGGATCGCCTGGGACAGTTTTTGATCGGTGTTTCACTTTTCTTTCTGCTGCTTGGAATTTTTATAAGGAAACCATGGGTGGATATTCTGGCGTTTGCGTGTCTGATTCTCTGCTATTTTCGGATGTTTTCGAGGAATATCGGGAAAAGATATAAGGAAGAGCAGGTGTTTGAAGGACTTTGTTATTCTGTGACGGAAAAGTTTCGCAAATTTAAGTTTAGAATCCGGGAAAAGAAGGAATACCATATCTATAAATGTCCCAGCTGTGGACAGAAGATCCGGATTCCCAGAGGAAAAGGGAAAATCAGCATTCACTGTCCGAAGTGTAATACGGATTTTGTTAAGAAGAGTTAACTCAAATTATAAGACGAAAGACAATATTGATGCAGAAGGGAATTATTATGAACCTACAGTTTAAGCCGGTAGAGGCAAAGGATATCGAGAGAGTGACGCCGTTTTTCGCACTGCGGCCCAATAAGACGTGTGACAGTGTATTTCTGGACAGTTTTATCTGGAGGGATTTTTACCATATCCAATGCGCGATCAGCGATGAGAAAGCAGTACAGTTTTTGATGGAAAAGGATGGCATTACTTTCAGCGCCATGCCGATGTGTAAGGAAGAGGAGCTGCCCCATTACTTTTATGAGATGGTGGAATATTTTAATACCGTGTTAAAGAAGCCGTTTCGGATTTATCTGGCGGATGAGGACGGTGTGAACTATTTAAATCTGGATCCTGAGAAGTTTGAGGTGAAGGAGCAGGAAGATTTAAAGGATTATCTGTATGATGCTGCAGCCATGCGGTCATTGGCCGGCAAGAAGCTGCATAAAAAAAAGAATCATCTGAATGCATTTTTGAGGGAGTATGAAGGGCGGTATGAGTACCGGACTTTATGCTGTTCTGACCGGGACGATGTGTGGGAGTTCCTGGACAGATGGTGGGAAAACAAGGTGGAGGCCGCGGAGTTCGGTACCCAGCTGGATTATGAGGTGAACGGAATTCACGATATCTTGAAGAACTGTTCCCAGTTATGCGTCCGGATGGCCGGCGTATATATCGATGGTAAACTGGAAGCGTTTACGATAGGAAGCTATAATGAATTTGAAAAAATGGCGGTAATTCACATTGAGAAGGCCAACCCGGAGATCAATGGACTTTACCAGTTTATTAACAGAGAGTTTCTGGTCAGGGCATTTCCGGAGGAAATGATGCTTGTCAACCGGGAGGACGACGTGGGAATGGAAGGCCTGCGCAGAGCGAAGATGTCCTATAATCCCATTGACTTTGCCAGAAAATACAGCATAGAACAGAAGGACTTTAAAGGATGATACATTATTTAAGACAGGAAGAGAAAAGCAGGAGCCGGAAGCTGTGGGAAGAGATCTTTGTGGAAGATTCCCAGTCGTTCGTGGATTTTTACTATGCGGAGAAGGCTCGCCGGAACAAGATTCTCGTGGCGGAGGAGGACAATGAGATCGTGGCCATGCTCCACCGGAATCCGTTTGATGTGGTGGTTAAGGACCGTATTTGGAGGATCGACTATATCGCCGGGGTGGCTACCGCGGCGGCATGGCGTCACCAGGGGTATATGAGCCGCCTGCTGTCCAGGATATTTGCCGATATGTATATGGAAAAGATGGGATTTTGCTTTCTGCATCCGGTGGATCCGGCTATTTATCTGCCGTTTGAGTTTACCTATATCTTTGATCAGCCGCAGCTTACTTTGAGTGAAAAGGGCATGATGCGTCTGAGCGGACGGGCCCTCATAGAACAGCGGACGGAGGAATGCGAGGAGGCGGCCAGATTTGCGGGCAAATGCCTCGAAAAGCATTATGAGGTCTATACGATGCGTGATGAGGAGTATTACCGGGCTCTGTGCCGGGAGGTGAGAAGCGCCGACGGCGATCTGGTACTCTTGAGAACGAGGGACGAGAGGGAGCGGCTGGCCGGTATTTCCGCCTATTATGGAGGCGGAGAGATGGAACAGAGAGAGCTTCTGGTGCATCCGGACTATGTGAAGGAGATCGCCCCGCCAAAGCCTCTTATGATGGGACGAATTATCAATCTGGAGCAGTTTGTCTCTGTGATCCGGTTAAAAGAGGACTCAGAAGTCAGTGAGATGGAACTTATGATCGAGGTTTCGGACGGGCAGATACGCCAGAACGACGGCATTTTCCGCTGGAAGCTGGATAAGAATGGCTCCAGGGTGACTCGGATGACGGAGGGGACTCTTGTGAAGCCGCATCTGTCGCTGGGAATTGCGGAGATGACAGCCTGGCTCTTCGGATACAAAATGCCGCAGATGCCGGAAAACCGCCGGAGTATGGCGGAAAGAATCAGGCCGTTAAACGGTGTTTATTTCGATGAGGTAGTATAGTAGCGCGTTGTGCAAAACTAATAGATTTTCCTTGTAACCAGTCCTGTTTCTGTAGTATAATAAAGAAAACAGCAGCAGGGGAGGTTTCTATGGAAAACAGATATATTAAGCTTCAGGCTCCAGGATGTAACGTACCGCTCAAGGTTGTGCCGGGACATTTCGCAACCAACCATTCCCATATCAACTACTACATTGATATGACAACGCTGAAGACACGTGTTAGTGAGGCACAGGAGGTCGCCCGTGATTTAGTGGGACTTTACCTGTATAATACGTTTGTGGATACCATCGTATGCCTGGATGGCATGGATGTGGTAGGCGCCTATCTGGCGGAGGAACTGACAAAGGCAGGCGTTATGTCAAGGAATGCGCATCAGACAATTTACGTTGTGACTCCGGAGTATAACAGTAACAGCCAGATGATTTTCCGTGACAATATTCAGCCCATGATAACCGGTAAGAATGTGATTCTTCTGATGGCTTCCGTGACAACGGGAAAGACGATCAACAAGGGAGTCGAGTGTATTCAGTATTACGGAGGAAAGCTCCAGGGAATATCGGCGATCTTCAGTGCGATCGGGGAACTGGACGGGATGCCTGTGAACTCTGTATTCCGGGAGCGTGATATCCCTGATTATCAGACGTATGATTTCCGGGAATGCCCATACTGCAAGAAGGGAATCAAGCTGGATGCCCTTGTAAACGGTTACGGATATTCGAAGCTTTAAAAGAAGCTGAACGGCAGTGGCGGGCGTGGATTGAAATGAGATATTTTCAAACATACTCTGAAACGATCCGGGGTGCCGCAGGCGGATTTGGAAGAATCCAGTCTGCGGCACCCCGTCTGAGTTCCAGTACCGGACCGGCATTGCATGGCAGAGTGCAGTGGCGGCCTGATTGAAAGGACAGGAGGGAGAACGGAAGTGATGGAAGCACAGGAACAGCTGAAGCAGTGGATCTCGGAGAGCTGCCGGATCGTATTTTTTGGCGGAGCCGGTATTTCGACGGAGAGCGGGATTCCGGATTTCAGGGGCGTGGACGGGCTGTATCACCAGCAGTATCAGTATCCGCCGGAGACGATTATCAGTCACAGCTTTTACAGGCAGAATCCCCAGGAATTTTATCGGTTTTATAAAAACAGAATGCTGTTTCCGGAAGCAGAGCCGAACCGGGCACACCTGGCTTTGGCAAAGCTGGAGGCGGAAGGAAAGTTAAAGGCTGTTATCACTCAGAATATTGACGGTCTTCATCAGGCGGCGGGCAGTAAGGAAGTCCTCGAGCTTCACGGATCGGTACACAGGAATTACTGTACCCGGTGCGGGAAGTTTTACAGTCTGGAAGACATTTTAAATATGGATAAACCGGATGGAATTCCGCGGTGCAGCTGCGGCGGGACAATTAAACCGGACGTGGTACTCTATGAGGAGAGTCTGGATCAGGAGGTGCTTAGCCGGTCGGTGTCATATATTACCAGGGCGGACATGCTGATCGTTGGAGGCACATCGCTTACGGTTTATCCAGCCGCGGGACTGATCGATTATTATAGAGGAAACCGGATGGTTCTGATTAATAAGACGGTTACCCCCATGGACAGCCGTGCTGATCTGGTGATCAGCGGGCAGCTGGGAGAGGTGCTGGGAGACGCGGCAGGCGTGTGAGAGCGCTGTACAGGCAGAGAAAAAATGACAGAATAAAGGAGCGTAAAACTATGTATCAGGCAGCAGAAGACAGATATGAGAAGATGGATTATAAGCGCTGTGGAAGAAGCGGAGTGAAGCTTCCAAGGGTTTCTCTCGGGTTATGGCAGAATTTTGGTTTGGAAAAGCCGATTGAGGATCAGGAAGCTATTCTCTGCAGGGCGTTTGATTTGGGTGTGACACATTTTGATTTGGCGAATAACTACGGATTTCCGGCGCCTGGAAAGGCGGAAGAGAATTTTGGGGAGATTTTGAGACACGGCCTGGGAACCTACCGGGATGAGATGATCATTTCCACGAAGGCCGGGTACGATATGTGGCCGGGACCGTACGGAAACTGGGGATCCAGGAAGTATTTAATGGCCAGTCTCGATCAGAGCTTAAAGCGGATGGGGCTGGAGTATGTGGATATTTTCTATCACCACAGACCGGATCCGGAGACACCGCTGGAGGAGACGATGGGAACGCTGGCGGACATCGTAAGACAGGGCAAGGCGCTTTACGTGGGCCTGTCCAACTATTCGAAGCAGGAGGCGGAGAAAGCGGTCCTTCTGTTAAAGGATATGGGCGTACACTGTCTCATCGAGCAGCCGCGTTACAACATGTTCGAGAGAACTCCGGAAGACGGATTGTTTAAAGCTATGTGGGAGCACGGCGTGGGCTGTATCTGCTACAGTCCTCTGGCGCAGGGCGCATTGACCGATAAGTATTTAAATGGTATCCCGCAGGGGTCAAGAGCTTCCAGAGTGGGGACTACGATTAATGACCGCTATTTATCCGAGGAGAAACTGGATCAGATCCGCAGGCTGAATGAGATCGCGGTGAGCAGGAATCAGTCGCTGGCTCAGATGGCGCTGGCATGGGTGCTTCGGGAGAAGGCTGTGACTTCCGTACTGATCGGGGCCAGCAGTGTGAGACAGCTGGAGAACAGCGTTCAGTGTCTCGATCATCTGGAGTTTTCGGCAGATGAATTAAAGGCGATTGACGAGATCTTAAAATAAGGACACTGATAACGGGAGAACGAGATGAATTTTGAAGTCGGAGACATTGTAAAACTGAAGAAACAGCATCCCTGCGGCAGCAGTGAATGGGAAATTTTGCGGGTCGGCGCGGACTTTCGTTTGAAATGTATGGGCTGCGGCCACATGATTATGGTTCCCAGAAAGCTGGTGGAGAAGAACGTCAGAGGGATGAAGGGAGCGGATGGGGCGGAAAAGCGGTAAAGCAAATATAGTTATAAGACATTTAAAAGGGTTTTGAAGGTAGGTGATTATGACTTCCTTCATCCCTTTTTTGTTTGGAAAAAAATGGAACAGTATGACATTGTTTTAGCTATATGATAAAATATACTAGTATATAACAATTGGGGAGATGGGGGGTATTTATGATTAAGGAAATTTTAATTGTTGAAGATGATGTAAGAACCAGAAATACAATTGAGAAGTTTTGTTGTAGCATACCAATCGCGGAAGGTGCGTTATTCATTCATGCGGATAATGGTCTGGATGCCTATCGTGTCCTTGGGGAAAGGCAGCCGGATATTATGTTTCTCGATATGGAATTACCAGGAGTGAATGGAAGAGAACTTCTGGATATGTTGATGCTGAACCAGTTTTCTATTAATATTGTTATTATCAGCGGTTATGATAGTTTCGAATATACAAAGAAAGCAATTCAGTATGGAACAATTGATTATCTCTTAAAACCGGTGAATAGACGACAGATTCATCAGGTGTTGGAACGAATTGATAAATCTGATTATCTCTGCAGAAAAAAATATGGAAAGTTGCCGCCATTAGATATTGTAATGAAAGACAGTAAAAATGGGGTTGGCATGATGGAGGAGATAAAGGACTATATTGATACTAATTTTACAGAACAGATTACATTATCAGAACTTTCACAACGATTTCATTATAGCAGAGAATATATTTCCAGAGAGTTTAAACGCCAGTTTGGAATGGGGATTATTAAGTATATGAATGAAGTTCGTTTGGAACGCGCTCGTATTTATTTAACACGAGGAGTATCCCCACATGAGGCAGGGGCAAAGGTAGGTTTTTTGGATGATAGTTATTTCAGCAGACTGTTTAAGGATAAGTATGGTTCAACACCCAAGAAGTATCAGATTTGAATGATCAATTTCACTTCATTTTTAGTCAATTCTATTCTAATGTTTTCCTGACGTAATGTGTTACCATAAAAGCATCAAATAAACAAATAGAGGTGGAGGGAAGACATGAAGAGAAGGAATATTTTAGTTTTAGCAGCAATAATCCTGGCAGTTAGTGGTTGTTCAAACAAACCGGAAGATGCAAAAGTAAGTGCAGAAAATGTCACGAGCGGAGATGTTAATGAGAAGGTTACGATAAGGTTTGAAAATCATGGCGCGAATAAACATGAGTTATTTGCAGAGGCAGTACAGATTTTTAATGAGTCACAGGATAATATCTATGTAGATTTCCAGACGAACACACAAGATTGGGAGGCTTCTTTATGGGCGGCATTGGCTGTAAATGATGCGCCGGATATTATTACTCATATTGCACAGGGAAAGATTCCCCAATATGTTGATGCTGGCCATCTGCTTGATTTAGCGACATTGAACTGTTCACGATTTATTGATGAAAAGGCTCAGAACGCAGTATCTTACAATGGGGGAATATATGGACTTCCAATTCAGACGGAAATTTATGGGGTTTTTTACAATAAAGATATATTTCAGAAAGCTGGAATCACTGAAATTCCAAAGACATTAGATGAACTAGAAACCGTTATAAAAAAATTGACACCTTTGAAATCGGAAGGTATTTACTCATTTGCTGCTCAATACAGAGACCCAGGGCAGCTTGGATTTTATATGACATATGGGGGAGCGGGCTCACTATATCAGTCAGTAGTAGAACAGGGACTTGAAAATGAGGATGTGACAAATGGAAAATATACATTTGAAAATGATAGAGTAACTAATATCTTCAGACTGTATGATATTGTGAAAAAAAATTCGCAGCCTAAGCCGGAAGATACGGATTATACGACACACAACACACTGTTTGCTTCGGGTGAGAGTGCGATGCTGATTATGGGCAACTGGACGATCTCACAAATGAGAGAGTTGAGCCCCGATTTAAATGTAGGGATGTTTGCGTTACCTGTTTCTGATAATCCGGATGACGCCGTATTTGCCGAAGATTATAACCTGGTAATTAATGTGAATGCTCATACAGAAAAAAAAGAAGCTGTCGATACATTTTTATCATTTTTCTGTGATTATACAAAACCTACCAAAGAGTTTTTTATCAAGAATGCACTGCCGACAGGCTTAAAGGGATTTGATAAGGTGGTTACATATGATTCGTGTTTGGCTGCCCCTCTTGAGGCAGTAAAGACATCGGAATATTTTACAAGGATACTTCCGAATGGATTTGATGTGGGGAAGAGCATTCAGGAATTTATGCTGGATTCAGATATGAGCCCTTCAGAAGGTGCATCATTATTGCAAAAAAATTATAAGACTCATGCAGAAAACATGCAGTAGCTATAAAGAGGGAGGGCCTTTCAGTGGCTCTCCTTTAATAGAAAGGAGTCGTTATGATTTTTAATTCAGATAATAAGAAATTGAATTTCGCCGTATTTACTATCCCTTTTTTACTTTTTTATACCTTATTTTTTATAACTCCGATGTTAATCGGAGTATGGTATTCTCTTACTGACTGGAATGGAATTGACAGAAGTTACTCTTTTGTGGCAGCTGAAAATTTTATTCGGTGTTTCAGTGATCAGCGATTTTTACAATCATTCGGATTTACGTTTAAATATTCTGCCCTTTATACCGTGATTGTTAATACATTAAGTCTGGTGTTGGCCTGTTGTCTGGTAAGAAACACCGGGCGAAATACTTTTTTGAGAGGGATTTTTTTTGCGCCTAACGTATTAAACCTGGCAACAATTGGATTTATGTGGCAGTTCATTTTGGGTACCTTGAATGTGGGATTATATAAAAAAACCGGTTGGTCAATTTTTGAAATCAGTTGGCTGAACGATAAAAATATTGTTCTTTATACAGTTGTTATTGTAAGAATCTGGGTTTCAGTTGGATATAACATGATTATATATATTGCCGGAATTCAAGGGATCGATCAGGCGGTAAAGGAGGCAGCTTTAATGGATGGCGCTTATGGAGCCGGTATGTTTCGATATATTACATTGCCTCTGATTATGCCAGCGCTTACTTCAGGAATTTTCTTATCTATTATTAATAGCTTGAAAATCTTTCCTCTCCTTATGACTTTAACACAGGGAGGGCCTGGATACTACTCAGAAAGTGTTAGCTTGAATATATATAGGGAGGCGTTTGAAACATATCGGTTTGGTTATGCCAGTGCAAAGGCAATTTTATTTACTGTGGTTATACTGGTAATTACTGGAATACAGCTGGTGTTTTTTAAAAGAAAGGAAAACGAGGCCGTATGAAAAAGAAAATATTAAATCTAATCTGGTTTTTGACAGCACTGTTATTTATTAGCCCATTAATTATTGTTGTAGTAAACTCATTAAAGACATTTCAAGAAATTTTAATGAAGCCGACCGAGCTGCCAAAGATAGTCCAGTGGAAAAATTATGCTGATGTATATAAGATTACAAATTTACCTGTTGTCTTTGTTAATACAGTGATCATCATCATTCTTTCGGTTGTTGGAGTTATTGTGACTGCTTCTATGATTGGTTATATTTTATCTCGTACCCAAAGTACGCTTTCTACCTTTATTTTAACTATCATACTGATATCCATGATGGTTCCGTTTCAAATGATTATGATTCCAATAGTAAAAATCACACAGATGTTTGGAATGCGAGACCATGCATTTGCTCTTATTCCCATTTATATAGGGATGTCGGGGGCTATGGCAGTACTCTTATATCATGGATTTACGAAAGGGATACCAATTGAACTGGAGGAATCGGCAAGAATAGATGGATGCTGCGGAATAAATTTGTTTTGGAAAATTATTTTTCCTTTACTAAAGCCCGTTACAACTACAGTAGCTGTGCTGTATGCATTACAATTCTGGAACGATATTACGCTTCCACTGATTCTTTTGACCCATAAAGAAAATACGACAATCGCATTATCACAATTAATTTTTTATAGGGAACTGGTATCAAGCCGGTGGAATCTCTTACTGGCTGCAGGCGTTATCGCTTCTGTTCCGATTTTACTCTTTTATATTTTAATGCAAAAACGTATTATGGCTGGTGTTATGGAAGGAGCCATTAAAGGCTAGGTATTTATTGGGAGGGGCTATATGAAAAAAATAAAGGGAACAATGTTCCGAATTATTATGGTGGATTTTGTAAGTGTATTTTTGGGATGCATTTTAATACTTACAACCGTACTTTTAGCCCTTTCCTTTCATCATTCAAAAAAAGAATATTTAAAGTATAATGAAATGCTTTTAAAAAGTCTGGAAAACAGAGTGGATAGTTATTTTGATGGAATTAACAGTTCGTCACAGACCATACTTTCCAACGGGAAACTATGGGATTTTACACTTGGTAGAACATACGGAATTACCGAGGAGTTAGAAGAACAACTGCGAATCATGTTTAGTAATCTTTATTATTATTCATTTCATATCGAAAAAATAGAGTTATATGTTCCGCAAAACGATAGTATCTATTCTCTGGATTCGGATGTTATATTAAATAATAAACCATTCCGTTCTAATTACAGAAAAACCAGAAACGTAGAATCAGACTGGATTTTAGAAGCTTCCAAAAGTATGGGGGTGTATCAGTATCACGAGAATAAAGCAGAGGGACTTGACGTAAGCGTAGCTCTTTCGAAGCCATTTTCCAGTGAGGCTGCATTTGTGTTTCGTTATTCCCTGGCCCCCAGCTTTTGGAACGAAATGATCAGAGATTTAAAAACGAAAGATGAAACGGTAATGTTTTTCAATAAAGTTTATGACTTCTCTTTTTGTTCTGAGCCTACAATGAAAAGCTATCTCCCGATGGTTTGGGAAAAGATGAAGGAATATGGAGAAAATAGTGGGAATTTTGACTTGTATCTTAAAGAAAAAAGTTTGGTTGAATATAGTAATTTTAAAGAATCAGAATGGATTGTAGTAAAGGTAGTGCCATTTTCCGCAGTCTATTCGGGATTTCATGAAAATGTTTTAATGTATGGATTGTGCGGTTTATTAGTAATTCTGTTTTTTGCTGCAATTTCTGTGAGCATTTCAAAACATATATCCAGACCAATAGAGAGATTAACCAGAGGACTCTCGGCCATGACACCAGATTGCTTTGTATTAAATGTGGAGTATAAAAAAGAAGATGAAATCGGAATGCTTTACCAAAAATGTCATGAGATTATAGATATGGTAAATAACCTGGTAAAAAAAGAATATGAAATGAACATTAAAGAAAAAGAAGCCAGACTAAAAATCCTTCAGCTTCAGTTGAACCCTCATTTTATTTACAATGTACTTCAACTTCTAAGCAATATTGCGGTTGAATCCGATAATTTGGAAATTGAAGAGATAACGGACGCATTTGGATTACTGCTCCGATATAATCTTGCAAATGAAAATCGTTATGTAAGAGTAATTGAGGAAATAGACGCATTGGAAAAATATTTTTTTATCATGAAAAAGACATATGGAAAACGTCTGGAAACACTAATAAAAGTGGAGGAAAATGCAAAAATGCAGACAATGCTGCCATTTATCTTACAGCCAATCGTTGAAAATTCCTTCAAGCATGGGTTATCCAGAAAAGTTGGTCAGATACGGATAAAAGTAACTGTCTTCATAATGGAGGGAAACCTGATAATTACTGTTGAGGATAATGGAATTGGTATTGATGAAAAGAAAATAGATCAAATAAACCATTTTTTTGAGGAGGAGTCACTTCCACATGATCTTGTTGGTGAAAAGGGATTAAGGCTGATTCAAGGAAGGATAGAAGTTGAATACGGAAAAGAATATGGTCTAAAGGCAAATAGCCTGTTTAATATTGGAACTATGATTACGGTAACGCTGCCAGCTGTGGAGAAGGAAATATAAAATGAAAGCTATTATGGTTACGTTTGATTCGTTATGTTTAAGAATGCTGCCTAATTACGGAAATCGCGAGGTGATAGCTCCGGGGTTTGAGGAACTTGGAAAGAGGTGTACCAGATTTGATAACTGTTATGCAGGCAGTCTTCCCTGTATACCAGCACGTCGTGAAATGCATACAGGGAGAGAGAATTTTTTGCACTCGAGATGGGGGGCATTGGAACCATATGATGACTCAATGCCTGAACTGTTAAAACAAAGTGGAGTATACACACATTTAGTTACGGATCATACCCACTATTGGGAAGATGAAGGATTTGGTTACCATTGCAGATATCAGTCTTTTCAGTTTATTAGAGGACAGGAAGGAGATCCTGTTTACGGAAAAGTCGATACGATGGAATTACAAAGTCAGGTTGAGGGGAGGCGTGTTCCTTATTTGCGAGTTCAGGACGCAGTAAACCGCAGTCATTGGAAAGAAAAGGAGGATTTTCCTCAGTTTAAAACATTTCAATCAGGCTTGGATTTTTTAAAAGAGAATTGCCAATCAGATAACTGGTTTCTCCATATAGAAACGTTTGATCCTCATGAACCTTTTTGTGCACCTGACGAGTTTAGAGTAATGTATGGCCTGAAAACACCTTCAGATCAGGAGTCAGACTGGCCGGATTATAAACAATTGACCGATTCTGAATCGTTTGCGTATTTAAAGCAGTATAGGAAGGAAAATATGGCATTAGTAAGTTTTTGTTCATATCACTTGGAGAAGATTTTAAAAGCGATGGATCAATATGGCTTATGGAACGATACAATGTTGATTGTTAATACAGATCATGGATTTCTTTTGGGAGAACATGGATGGCTGGGAAAAAATACTGGACCTTATTACAATGAAATTGCCCATATTCCATTATTTCTATATGATCCGAGATATAAAAGACAGCAGATGGTGAATGAAGAATTGATCCAGACTGTAGATATTCCGGCAACTATTTTGGACTTTTTCGGAGTACAGCGACCCGATAATATGACTGGACGCGCAATTAAAGATGGTATGAGAGAAATAAAAAGAGAATTCGCATTTTGGGGTTTATTTGGTGGGCAATTGAATGTAACGGATGGAAGATATATTTATATGAGGGCACCGGTAAAAGAGGGACAGCCTGCCTGTTATACTATGGCTGGACAGCACTTTATGAGATCGAGAGTGCAGTGTGGCAAAGAACCATACCAGATCTCAATGGGGCCCGTATTTACTTTTACGAAAGGGTATCCGTTGATGCGTATTGAAAATATGGGAAATGATTTTCAGACAGAACAGGATAAATCAGGAAATATGCTGTTTGATCTAAAAAATGATCCCAGACAAGAACAGGTTATAAGGGATGATAAATTAGAAAAAATGTTTTGCAGCATTTTGAAGCAATGGCTGATACAAATGGACGCCCCTAATGAATTATACAAGTTCTATGGATTATGTGATTAACAAAAATGTAATAGTAATAGTAAATGGTTGAATTTTAAAGTAAATGCAACTTTTTCAAAGTAAATGCAGTTGAAGCAGTCTCTTTTTGCAAAGATAGTGTGTAAAGGGGGCTGCCTTTCGTTTCATTTTAGAGTATAATATAGATAATCCAATGCGTAAAGCCTTAAAAATGGGCGCACCGTACCGGGAGTGGGATTTACCTGTTTTTTTCCAGAGTAAATGCCACCCCTTAACAAGTGCCAGATTAGACAGGGGCGTGCCTGGGGAATGGTTAAGGGGTGTTTGGGAAAGCGTGGCCCTTAGCCTTTGCTTTACCAGAAGACCGGGGGGATCGCCTCAGGTCTTCTGGTATTTCTATTTGTTCAGCAGAAGCGATGGCGTAAGGTTCACTTCATTTGCTGGAATTCTGTGAACTCCCAGTGCCTGAAGGGTTCTTGATCCATAAAGGAATTCAAACATTTCATAAGGGTATTTATTGCCCAGGCTCTCCCTGCTGTAAGAATTGATATGGTCCATGAGCAGGGAGATATCAGCCTGCTCCAGTGTGTCAAAGGAAGTTTCTTTTGGGAGAACATGGCGGATGAATTCATGGTTTTTCTCGGCGGAGCCTTTCTGTCCGGGTGAGGAAGGATCACAGTAAAAAATGCGCGTTCTCGGATTTCCCTGCCGGTCAGATTCGATGGCTCCGGGATTCGAAAACTCGCTTCCGTTATCCGTAAGGATCAGCGGAATGAGGGACATATTTTGCCTGGAGGAGCTGCAGGAAGGACACAGGGAGGAGTGAGAACACCCCATGCGGTGAAGGCAGGTATTATAGCAGCGTCCATAGCCGCCAGTCTTTTTAAAAATGATATGATTTCTTACCTCCCGGGAAATAGAAGTACAGTTTTTGCCGACAGTGAGAGCAATCTGTTTAATGTTTAAAAGAGCATTGCTGGGAAAGCATATGAGAGATAATAATTCTGTCATCCAAAGATAAATGAGTATTCATCATAAAAAAGTCCTCCAATCGTATGCCTAGACACGCCTGGAAGAATCATACTAAATTTATCATACTAAATGCAACCTTTTAAATTCCTAAATTAAATGCAACTGGTAGGAGATAAGGGGGTTGCATTTAATTTGAAATTTAAATAATGTCGTAAAAACGTAGGAAAACAGGAAAAAGTACTTGCTTTTTCCGCCAATTTCTGCTAAAATATTAATCCGTGACACATTAAATTCCTTGCTCCTGAAACTGAAAGCAGGGGCCAGAGACCACAAGGAGGTAAACAAGCATGAACAAGTATGAGTTAGCCGTTGTTCTTAACGTAAAGCTCGAAGATGAGGAGAGAGCAGCAGCCATCGAGAAGATTACAAATTATATCACTCGTTTTGGCGGTACTGTAACCAACATCGACGAATGGGGTAAGAAGAGATTAGCTTACGAAATTCAGAAGATGAAAGAGGGATTCTACTACTTCATCCAGTTTGATGGCGATTCCACAACACCGAATGAGTTAGAATCACGCATCCGTATTATGGAACCAGTTATCAGATATTTATGCGTAAGACAAGAGGCATAATAGATAAAGAAAGTGTGATCGTATGAACAGAGTAATCCTGATGGGTAGATTGACCCGTGATCCAGAAGTAAGATATTCCCAGGGCGAGCGCGCCATGGCCATCGCAAGATATACTCTTGCTGTTGACAGAAGAGGCCGCAGAAACCAGGACGGCAACGAGCAGACCGCAGATTTCATCAACTGTGTCGCATTTGACAGAGCAGGTGAGTTTGCCGAGAAGTATTTCCGCCAGGGCATGAGAGTGTTGATTTCCGGAAGGATCCAGACTGGCAGTTACACGAATAAGGACGGTATCAAAGTTTACACGACCGATATCATTGTAGACGATCAGGAATTCGCCGACAGCAAGGGCGCGGCTTCCGGTGATGGCGGCGGCTATCAGCCAACATCCAGACCGGCACCGTCTTCCGCAATCGGTGATGGATTTATGAATATCCCGGATGGAGTCGAAGACGAAGGACTTCCATTCAACTAAACTTGCAGGGATAGAAACAACAAAATCTAACAGGAGGTAGTACCAATGGCATATAATAAGAATGATAAAGCTGATGGCGCCAAGTTCAGAAGAGGCGGCATGCGCAGAAGAAAAAAAGTATGTGTATTCTGTGGTGAGAAGAACGGCACCATCGATTATAAAGATGTAAATAAATTAAAAAGATATGTCTCTGAAAGAGGAAAAATTCTTCCGAGACGTATTACAGGTAACTGTGCAAAGCATCAGAGAGCACTTACCGTTGCAATCAAGAGAGCAAGACACATCGCTCTTATGCCTTATACAATGGAATAAACCCTTATTTTATAAGGATTTTGCGAATGAGATTCCGTAAGAAATTATGGGGTCTCATTTTTTGTTTTGCAGAAAGGTCGGAAATTTCCAAGTGTGTTTACGGTTTTTTTCCATTTACGCCCATTGTATATTTTCCTATAATGGAGTGGAGATACGATAGAATTTTTCACGGTAAAGGAGGATATGATGGGAACATTTTTATTGGATAAAAGCGTTACGGCGGATCTTGGAACGATGAAGGACAGAGGTGCGGTGAGACGAGCGGTGGAGAGGTTTTACCGGGATCTGGATATGGTGATTGACAGGAATTCTGCTTATGGGGGCGGGATCAGGCTCTGCGAGGAATCCATGGATCGGGAACAGTACAGGATACTGGTTGAGGAAAAACGGCTGGTAGTCTGCGCGGGGGATGAACTGGGATTTGTATATGCATTGCTGCATTTGAGCGAGGCGTACATGGGGATTCTGCCGTTCTGGTTCTGGAATGATCAGAAATTCGAAAAGCGGGAGTATGTGAAGAATCCTGTATTCTGTACGAATCTCTATGGGGAGACGATGGAAATGGATGGGATTAAGGGATAAATAAAAAAATATTTGGTTTAGACAGCCTCCCGGGAAGCGGATACTTCCCGGGAGCTTTTATTTTCCTGCGCGTCTTACCTATAAAAATGTTTGTTTCTCCGATGCTATCTGTGAAATCAGTAAATAAATGAGGAATGAAGGTTCCTTCATTGACAAATGATGAGAAGCGCTTTATCATAACAGATAGAAAGACTTAAGGTTACAGGATCAGGAGGATATTTCGATGACGGTAAGGGAATGTTACGAGGAGATGGGCGCCGATTATGAGGAAGTTCTTCGCCGTCTGGCGAATGAAGAAAGAGTCGCACGTTTTTTGCTGAAGTTTTCCAGTGATGAAAGCTTTGACGGACTGGTTAAGGCGGTGGAGGAGAGTGATTATGAGGTGGCTTTCCGAGCGGCCCATACGTTGAAGGGGATCTGCCTGAATCTGTCGATCACCAGGCTTGCCGAGTCCAGCAGCGCGCTGACCGAGTCTCTGCGGGCCGGCGGCTGGAGCGAAGAGGCGGGACCTCTTTTTGAACGGGTGAAAGACGATTACAGTCAGACGATTCAGGCGATTCAAAGGCTGAAGAACGATTAATTGCGCCAGATACGCGAGGAAAAAAGATAAATGAAGAATAAAATTTTAATAGTGGATGATGCGGAGATCAACCGCTCCCTTTTGGCGGATATACTGTCTGTCGAGTATGATATTATGGAAGCGTCCAACGGCGTAGAGGCAGTTTCCCTGCTGAATCAGTACCACGCCGATCTTTCGCTGATTCTTCTGGACATCGTGATGCCGGAGATGGATGGATTCGAGGTTCTGGCGATTATGAACAGAAACGGATGGATTCAGAGCATTCCGGTCATTACGATTTCGGCAGAGACGTCCTCCAGTTATATTGAACACGCTTATGACCTGGGAGCGGCCGATTATATCAGCCGCCCATTTGATGAGAAGACGGTGCTGCGTCGTGTGAGCAACATGCTCATGCTCTATACGAAGCAGAAGATTCTGGAAGGCATGGTGACGGAGCAGATCATTGATAAGGAGAAGAATAATTTCCTGATGGTCGAGATTCTGAGCAACATCGTCGAGTTCCGTAACGGAGAGAGCGGGCTCCATGTGCTGCATATCCGCGTGATCACGGAGATGCTCTTAAAGAAGCTGCTGGAGAAGACCGATGAGATCCACCTGTCGCTGTCGGATATCGCTCTGATTGTCAATGCGTCAGCTCTGCACGATATCGGAAAGATCTCCATCCCTGAGGAGATTCTGAATAAACCCGGCCGTCTGACACCGGAGGAATTCGAGGTCATGAAGACCCATTCGGCCGTCGGAGCGCAGATCCTGAAAAATGCGCCGAACCGTCAGACGGAAAAGCTGATCCAGGTGGCCCATGATATCTGCCGCTGGCACCACGAGCGGTATGACGGAAATGGGTATCCGGACGGGCTTAAGGGGGATGAAATCCCCATCGCGGCCCAGGTTGTCTCAGTGGCAGACGTCTATGATGCGCTCACCAGCGAACGTGTATACAAGTCGGCCTACAGCCACGAAAAGGCGATGGAGATGATCTTAAATGGGGAGTGCGGGGCATTTAACCCGCTCTTGCTGGAATGTCTCGTGGAGGTGGGGGACCGTATTCTGAAGGAGCTTGATTTACACTCCCTGGACGGGATGTCAGATATTGAGATGGAGGGGATTGCTTCTGAACTGAAGTCCCATAATGAACTTCGTGCGTCGAACCGGACGCTGATGCTTCTGGAGCAGGAGCGGATTAAGTACCGTTTCTTCGCCTCTATGTCGCAGGAGGTTCAGTTTGAATACAATATTCATTCGGATCTTCTGGAAGTATCTGAGTGGGGAGCGAAATATCTGGGGATTCCGGAGTTGATTGCCCATCCGGAAAGCAATGAAGAACTTGCAAGGGTATTTAAAAAAAGTGATTTTGCGGACTTAAAGAAACAGCTTCGTGCGACCACTCCGGGAGGGCCGGTGTTCAGCGGGAGCTATCAGGTTGTCATCGAGGGAAAACCGAGGTGGTTCAAGGTAGTGGCGCGCACGATCTGGGATTCCGACGAGGATACCTTATATTCCGGGACGATCGGTAAATTCATCGATATCCATGAGGAACAGATGGAACTCACTAATTTAAAGCGCCTGGCCTCCCAGGATTCTCTTACCGGCCTCTTTAATCACAAGGCGGCCAAGGAAATGATTGAGAATATGATAGTCCAGCGCGAGAGCAAAGAGTATGCCATGATCCTGATTGATGTGGATTACTTTAAGTTTGCCAATGACCAGCATGGTCATATCTTCGGGGACGAGGTGTTAAAGTACATTTCCCAGAAAATGCGGCAGAATATCCGAAGGGATGATGTCGCAGCCAGAGTCGGAGGCGATGAATTCCTGATTTTCGTGGAATACCGTGGCAATGTGATGCCGCAGATCGAGCGCATCTTCCGTTCCCTAACCGATTCCTTCCAGGGTTTCCAGATCTCTGTCAGCATGGGAGTAGCGCGCTGCCCGGAGAACGGAGTAGATTATGAAGTGCTGTTCCACTGCGCCGATCAGGCGCTCTATTCAGCAAAGAAGAATGGCAGGAACCAGTTCTGCCTGTATGACAAGACAATTCAGGGCTTTTTATCTGTGCTTTCGCCGATGGATAATTGAGGAAGTTGTGGGCCAGGCGAGAAGAGTGGAATTTCCGGAGAGATACCGGAGGTTCCGCTTTTTTTATTTCATGGGAACGCTGTTTTTATGATATAAAAACTCTCTGGTATTTCGGAAATTTTACCATTTATGTCTGATTTTTGAATTAACTTGAGAAAGAGTGTCTGTTAAAATAGAAATAGATGAGGAAGCTTCCCAAATGAAAAGAAAGGATGAAGGCGATTATGAAAAAAAGATTAGCTCTGATTGTGGCGGCAGCACTTGCTGCGACAACAGTAATGACGGGGTGCAGCAGTGGAAACGGGCAGAAAGCGACCGGGGCTCCGGCGGCGGAAAGTGTGGCGGAAGGTACAGCAGCGGGAGATACGGCAGCGGAAGGTACGGCAGCGGGAGGTACAGCGGCGGAACGTGCGGACGCAGGCAAGGGGCAGGAGGTACAGGAGAGTGAGACCGCAGACCCCATGGCAGCCATTACCGATGATGGAACGAAAAAGACGATTACATACTGGCACACATTTACAGAGGGAGCACGTAAAGACTATATCGACGAGATGGTAGCCGAGTACATGAAGGAACATCCAAATGTGACCATCAATGTAGAGGTGTATCCATGGAATGTATTTACTCAGAAATGGACGGCGGGGCTGGCGGCCGGAGCGCTTCCGGATGTCAGCAGCGTAAATCCGGACAACTTATTTGCAATTAATCAGGCGGGGGCGGTGCTGCCCATGAACCCTCTGATCGATGCGCTGGGGGAGGACTATTTCCTCGGGAAACCACTGGAGAACTTTACGGATGGGGACACGGTTCTGGGGATACCCTATTACCTTCATTCCTATGTCATGTGGTACCGCAAGGACGTATTGGAGGAAAAAAATCTGTCTGTGCCGAAAAACTGGGATGAGCTGTTAAGCACGGTGACCGCGGTAGCGGATCCGCCGAACAGATATGGATTTACCATTGCCATGTCTAAAAACGACCAGATGTGCGCACAGCTTCTCAGCTGCTTTGCAAAGGCGGAGGGAGCTCCGTTAATTACAGAAAATAATAAGGGGAATTTAACCGATCCGAAGGTGGTAAAGGCAATCCAGCTGATGGCGGATCTCTATAAGGCAGGCTCTCCTGAAGGCTCCGTAAACTATGGGCTCTCCGAGCAGAATGACGTATTCTTCCAGGGAAAATCGACGTTTGCATTTGGATCGGGCTTCCATATCAATGGAGTTAAACAGAATTCACCGGAGCTTCTGGATAAGATAGCAGCGGTTCCGTTTACGGGCCCGGATGGGGAAAATCTTGGAGCTACCACATTTGTCATTGGTCTTATGGGATGGAATCAGACGAAGTACCCGGAAACGGTATATGACTTCATCAAGTTCCATTTTGAAAAGGAACGCTATATTGATTTCCTGCATCTGATTCCGGGCGGACAGCTGCCGGCGACGGCGGAAGCTGCGAACTCAGCAGAATTTTATGATGATGAAACTATCCAGAAATTCAAGACAGAGATCGAGTACATCCAGGAAGGAATTGAGAAGGGAACCTTTATCGGTATGGACTATGGCCTTACGCCTGCGGCCTCGGCGCTGACCAGCCAGGGTATTATTGAGGAATGTCTGCAGGATATCGTGCTGAACGGGACTCCGGCTGCGGAGGCTGCGAAGAAAGCGAATGACAAGCTGAACGCGGCGATTGAGATATTAATGGAATAATAGCATTACAGGAGGAATTTTATGAGGCAATACCGGGATCGGCAAAACGCCGGAAAGAGTGTCGGGGACCGGATAGCGGATTTTGTGGACCGCCATATGTGCGGGGTTTTCATTACTCCGGCATTTCTCGTGACCATACTGCTGCTGGCATATCCGATATGTATCAGTGTGTATTACAGTTTTACCAATAAGAGCCTGCTGGGAAAAGCGGTTAAGTTCGTCGGGTTTAACAATTACGTGTCGGTTCTGCAGAATCCGGAGTTTTACCACGCGCTGTGGAACACCCTTGTATACACCGTGATTTCACTGTCTCTGCAGCTGTTTTTTGGATTTATAGTGGCTCTGTCACTTCATAAAATCAACCGGTTCAAAGGGATGTTCCGGACGCTGGTGCTGATCCCGTGGGCATTTCCCATGATTATCGTTACCTTTACATGGTCCTATCTCTTAAATGATCTATACGGGATCGTCAATGCCAAACTGCTGCATTGGAATCTGATCGCACAGCCGATTCAGTTTCTGGCCAACCCGAAGATCGCCATGCTGACAGTGAGTCTGATTAATGTGTGGTTTGGAGTCCCCCTGTTTGCCATTAATATTCTGGCGAGCCTGCAGACGATTTCCAGAGATTTATACGAAGCGGCCCAGATTGACGGCGCCAGCCCGTTTCAGAGATTTCGTTTTATTACGCTGCCGTTTGTGAGAGTCGTAGTGGGACTGCTCATTATTCTGAGGACAATCTGGATTTTTAACAGCTTTGACCTGATATTCCTCCTGACAGGGGGAGGTCCGGGAACCTCCACGGAGACGGTGCCGATCTTTGCCTACCGCATGGGGTGGACCCTGTATTCCCTGGGAAGGTCTTCGGCTGTGACCATTCTACTGCTGCTGTTTTTGACGGCGGCCTGTCTGATCTATTTTAAGATATTGGACCACTGGGAAGAGGAGGTGGCGTGATGAGAGCGAGACTGCATAAAAACGGATGGACCATACTGTCCTATGTGATTCTTACCGCCGCGGTACTGCTGGCGGGAGGACCGCTCGTTATCGTGATATTTGCCTCTTTTAAGGGACAGTTTGAGATTGTCAGCAACACGGCGGCCCTTCTGCCGGAACGGTTTTCGCTGTATTGGTTTAAGGATCTGCTTCATAAGACGGACTTTCTGATATACGTGAGGAACAGTCTTCTCTACTCGTCGCTGTCCACGGTGCTGGGCATGACGATCTCCTCTCTGGCCGCCTATGCGATTACGCGGTTTGGAGGCAGGAAACAGAAGATTCTGACGAGAGTGATTGTGATGACCTATATGTTTCCGCCGATTCTGCTGGCAATCCCTTACTTTATCCTGGTGTCGAATCTGGGGCTTGCCAATACGCTGCCGGGATTATTAATGGCTTATATGTCATTTACCGTCCCCTTCTGCACCTACCTGCTGGTCAGCTACTTCCGGACGGTGCCGAAGGATATCGAGGAGGCGGCCCTGATAGACGGACTCCGGAGGCCGGGGGTGTTTCTCCACATCGCGCTTCCACTGGTGGCGCCCGGGCTGGTAGCTACGGCTATATTTGCATTTATCAACGCGTGGAATGAATTCTTATACTCCCTTCTGATTATCAGCAGCGGGGATAAGCAGACCGTTTCCGTGGGCCTTTACTCCCTGAAGGGCGGTATGGAGACGCTTCAGTGGGGAGATATGATGGCGGCGTCAGTTCTGGTCGTCATTCCGTCGATTGTGTTTTTCTCGATTATACAGAAGAGCATTGTAGGGGGACTTACCGCGGGGGCAGACAAATAAAGCTAGTGCCGCCGGAATTAAATGCAGTACGTATTTAGATCCGGCGGTACTGGAGAGAGGAGAAGGAAATGGCTGGATATGGAATTATCGGATGCGGATATGCGGGTGGCATCCATGCGGATAATCTTGCGGGACTGCCGGGGGCGCGGCTGGCAGCGGCCTTTGATCTGGATTATGAGCGCTCGAAGACGTTTGTGCGGGACACGGGGGCTTATGCGGCTCCGACAATCGAGGAATTGTGCAGCAACAGGGAAGTGGAGGCCGTAATCATCACGACTCCCAATAACAGCCATGTGGCTCCTGCCATCCTTGCGGCAGAGGCCGGAAAGCATGTGTTCTGTGAAAAACCTGTGGCATTGAGTTTAAAAGATACGAAAGAGATGCTTGATGCGGCGGAGAAGGCGGGGGTACATTTTTTTGCCGCGCATACAACCAATTTTATCAGGGGCGTCCAGACGGCGAAGGCGCTGCTGGCCGCGGGAGAGATCGGAGAGCTGCTTATGATTGAGGCCGTTCATACGGACTGGGCGGGCCCTCAGAAAACCATAGGCTGGAAACAGATGAAGGAAATCTCCGGAGGTCATCTGTACCACCACATGCATGAGGTGGATTTAATCTGCCAGCTGGCCGGTCTTCCGGTTTCGGTATATGCAAAAGGGAAGAATCTGGTCCATCACGGAGATGGCTGCGGTGATGAGGAGGATGCCATATTTCTGAATATGGAGCTTCCGGGAGGCGGTTTTGCATCCCTGACGATCGGTTCCGCATTCCGCCTGGGAGATCACTTTGTAAAGCTTCAGGGAAAGACGGGTGGAATTCTGATGGATTTTAAAAATTCCTTTGTCCGCCTGGAAAATGACCGGGGGGAGACGCTGTATCCCATGCAGGAAAATGAGGCGGAGGATGAGGAACGCAGGAACGGGTATCGAAAAAACAGAACGGACGCGGGGAAGGGATTTGGTAAGCCGGGAATGAAGACCTCTTCCTGGATGCGCACCATATTTTATAAGGAACTGATGTGTTTTGATGAGGCAGTCAGAACCGGGAACGCAGCTCCTGGCTGTGAGACCCTGCTGGACGGAAGCGCAGCCTTAAACTGTGTAAAGGTACTGGACGGGGCCAGGGAGTCCATGGCCGTGGGGCTGCCGGTCAGACTGGAGGCGAGATAGCATGAAGCTGGGAATCATAGGGCTGGATTCTTCCCATGCGGTTCAGTTTTCAAGAATCCTGAATGGGGAGAGGGAGCCGTTTCATATTGGAGGTCATCCGGTGACCGCAGCGTATCCGGGCCCTGTATCACAGGATTTTGATATGAGCCGGGACCGGATGGAGAACTTTACCAGGGAAGTTGCCGGCGATTGGGGAGTAAAATTATATTCATCCATCGCAGAGGTGATGAAAAATTCAGACGCGGTCTTTCTGGAACAGGTCGACGCAAGAAGGCGGCTGGAGCAGTTTCGGGAGATGGTCTGCTTTGGGAAACCAATCTATGTCGATAAGCCGTTTGCGTTAAATACGGCGGACTGCAGAGAGATGTTCAAGCTGGCGGAACAGTATGGAGTTCCGGTTTTATCTACTTCCTCTCTCCGCTTTGCGGACGGCCTTACAGCCGCACTGAAGCAGTGTGAGTGGCATTCTGTGATTGGAGCCGATTTCTTCGGCCCCATGCCGTTTACCGCTACGCAGCCGGGATATTTCTGGTATGGGGTCCACATGGCGGACATGCTTTACAGGACCATGGGGACGGGATGCAGCAAGGTTTCCGTCATCCATACCAGTGAGCATGATATCATCACCGGAGTCTGGAAGGATGGGAGAATCGGAAATATCCGGGGAAACCGATGTGGAAACGGCAACTTCGGGGGAACCATATTCCATGAATCAGGCAGTGTGTTTATCGATGTATCCCAGGACAAGAGAGGGTATTATGAGTGTCTGGTGGAACAGATTATCCGGATGTTCGATACCGGACAGAGTCCCGTTACGAGGCAGGAGATGACAGAGGTGGTCCGTTTTCTGGAGGCCGCAGGTGAGAGCCTCACGACCGGGCGGGAAGTAGTATTATAAATTAAGGAGAGATAAAATAGATGATACGAATAGGTGTTTTGGGCTGCGGCTATTTCGGGGCGGAATTTGCCAGAGCCATAAAGGAGAGGGAGGACGTCCAGCTGGCAGCGGTTTACAGTCCCGGAAAGAGTTCGGAGCGGTTAAGCCGGGAGCTGGGCTGCCTGCGGGCTTCCTCTGTCGATGAGATCATGGAAAATGCGGATATCGATGCCGTGATCATTGCCACGCCGAACTATCTGCATCATCAGCATGTACTGGCGGCGGCCGGAGCGGGAAAGCATATTTTCTGTGAGAAGCCGTTTGCACTGAACGCAGAGGATGCCGCAGAGATGGTGGAAGCGTGCCGGAATGCAGAGGTAACGCTGATGGTGGGTCACATCATGCATTTTTACCAGGGAATTGCCAGAGTTAAGGCGATGATTCAGGATGGCTTTTTCGGCGATATACTCACCATGCATATCGAACGTACCGGATGGGAGCAGAAAAAGGCGGAAGTGAGCTGGAAGAAGATGCAGGAGAAATCCGGAGGCCATCTATTCCATCATATTCATGAGATTGATATTATGCAGTGGATCATGGGAGTGCCTACGGAGATGTACGCGGTGGGAGGAAACTTAGGGCACCGCGGGGCGGAGTTCGGAGATGAGGACGATGTGCTTCTGCTGACCGCCAGCTTTAACGGAAATGCATTTGCAACGCTTCAGTATGGCTCGGGTTTCCGGGTGGGAAACCATTTTATCCGTATTAACGGCACGAAAGCGGGAGCGGTGATCGATTTTAAGCGCGCCGAAGTCCGTGTGATCAGTGATGCGGGGGAGACGCAGTTTCCGCTGTTTGAGGATGAGAAGAGCGCGAGGGCGATCTGTGAGCTGTTTGCCCGAACCGACGGCGGTATCTCCTACGGATCCCCGGAGGAACGGCCTCCGGAGTATATTCTGGTCTCTCTGCGGGAGGAGCTGGAGCTGTTTCTTCATGTGGTAAGCGGGGGAGAGGTACCGGAAGAGAAAAAAGATTTATTTGACGGATCATCGGCGGTTCATTCGGTTATGATTGCGCAGATGGGATGCTGTGTCAGAGGGAGGAAGTCATAAAGGAGAAGGAAAGAGGGCTGCATCATAAGATGATGCAGCTCGTGTGGATTGATATTATTATATTTTTTCTGATCGCGGGGGCCGGCGTGATTCTGTCACAGCGCATCTACCGCCAGGATATGGAGACGGAGACTTCTAATGTATTTGAAGCCTCCTTTTCGAATATAGAAAACACGCTTCATTTTGTCGAAAACATCGCTTTTAACATCATGAATGACAAGACGGTGAAGGAGGCGCTGCGGGCGGTAAACCAGGAGAGGGAGGACCGCTACGCACTGGTGGATGATTTGTATTACCGTCTGATTACCGGATCGCTGGTGGCAAATGACGCAGTCTCCATTATTGTAACAGACTTAGAGGGACGCCAGTACGCGACGGGAAGCCTGGACTACAACCTGACAGAGGAGGAGCAGGAGAAAATCAGGCTTCTCATGGAGGAACGCTCTTCCAGAACGGAGCCGGTGTGGCTGGAACGGGGGAATGGCCAGGAACTGCTCTATGGCCGGGAACTCTATGACACGCCGTTTGGGGGACACCGCCCGCTGGGCATGATACTGATCCGTGTGAATCTGGATAAGATGATGGCGGAGAGCAGGCAGGGAAGCCTTGCGAAGGGCAATATCGTAATTTTTTACCATGAAAATCTCATTTACGCGGGAGACAAGCGAATCTTTGACAGCCCGGAGCTGCTGGATTCTGTGAGAAAAGAAAAAAATGGAGGCTCCGGACGGTATTTCAGGACCGAGGGGGAGTCTGAATTTCCCGGGATTACGTATCTGGGGTATGAGAGATACAAAGAGATGATGACATCGACGAACACGCTGATGATATTCTTTACAGCGGCTATTTTATTCATATTAATTGCGTCATTTTTGGCGACGGCCCGTGTGGTTCATCACATAACGGCTCCTATCGCATTTTTGAGCAAGAAAATGAAAGCGGTGGAGGAAGGGGATTTTTCGGTACAGATTGACAGAGAACTTTTGGATACGGATATTATGGAATTCGAGGAACTGGCGGCTAACTTCAACCTTATGACGGGAGAGATTGGCCGGCTGGTGGAAGACAATTACTTAAGGACAATCAAGGAGAAGGAGTACCAGATCAAGGTCCTCCAGGCGCAGATCAATCCCCATTTTCTTTATAATACGCTGGATGCCATTAACTGGCTGGCCATGGACAGCGGGCGGCCTGAGATATCCAGTATGGTTCAGTCTCTGGCGACTCTCTTCCGTGAAGCGACGAAACAGCAGCAGTACTTAATCCCGCTGAGGGAAGAACTGACACTTTTATCGTGCTATGTAACGATTCAGAAAATACGGCTGGAGGAACGGCTGGAAGTGGCGTTTACCATTCCGGAGGAGTGTATGGATATGAAGATTCCCAAACTCTCTCTTCAGCCGATTCTGGAAAATTCGGTGAAATACGCGGCTGAGGTTACCATGAAGCCGTGTTTGATCGAAATCAGGGCCAGAAGGAAGGGAAACCGCCTGATTCTCTGCATTTGGGATAACGGGCCGGGAATTCCGGAACAGATCCTGGCACAGATCAGAGAGCGGCGGGTGCCTGACAATACGGGAATCGGCCTGTTAAATATCGAGGATCGGATTCAGATGCTGGGAGGAACCGGCAGCGGGTTAAAGATTTATTCAAAAAAAGGGCAGGGAACATGGATTACGCTGTGTATCTGCCAGCCAGGAGGTGAAGGCAGTTGAAATACCGGGCACTGATTGTAGACGATGAACGCATCATAGTAAATGGAATTATGAGACTGCCGATCTGGCTTTCTCTGGATATTGAGCCTGTGCCTGCTATGACGGGCCTGCAGGCTCTGGAATTAATGGAGCAGTACCGGTTTGACCTGATCATTACAGACATCCGCATGCCGGAAATGGACGGCCTGGAGTTTATCTCTCAGATGAGAAAAGTGTACCCGGACATACCGACCGTGGTTCTGTCCGGTTATGATTCTTTCGCCTATGCGAAGGAGGCTATCCATTACGGTGTTTCTGATTATCTGTTAAAGCCCATTTCCCAGTTGGATTTAAGCGATACAATCACCAGGATTTTTCATGAGATAGAAGAAAGAAAGGAAGCCAGGCAGCAGGAAGAGATGCTGCGCGGGACTGTAAAACAGACGATCCGGGATGCCAATGCCCAGCAGCTGGAAAATGGCTTGCTGGGGGGGCCGGAAAATGGCCGTCTTGACCGGCTTCTGGGCTCCGGTTATATCTTGGCGGAGTGTATTCCCTGCGAGAGGGAGGAAGAAAATCTGGGAGGTCTCAATATACTCCTGGAAAACATAAAACAGATCGTCCTGGGACCCCGCCGGGACAGCAGGGCAGTCGTCACGCTGTTTATGGGCCACGTTGTATTTGCGGTAAATCAGGAAACAATTGATTTTGGCCGTCTCCTGTCGGGAATCCGGGAATGGAGTGAAAAAAACGAATACCCGTTTTCTGTATCCTGGATTCCGGTTACCTCCGGGGATTGTCTCGCAGAACGCTACAGCCTCCTGACCAGAGTTTCCTCATACCGTTTCTATTACGACAAGTTCTGTATCTTATCCGAAGAAGAAACGAAATCCGCAGAAGGGGAGCCCTGCTTTGATGCGCTGGAAGAAGCCGTAAAGGACGGAAATGCAGAGCTGGCTCTGACAGAGATGGAAGATGTGATATACGACCTGAGGCGCTTAAACAAGTCTCCGGAAGAAACAAGGACATACTGTGCCAGACTCTATCTTCTTCTGGCCAAATACACGAATGAACACGTTCGGGAAACCGGAATTGTCAGGCTCTTAATGACGAGTGCCCGCACCGACTTTAACGGTCTGGCGGCCATGCTTCGCCAGCTTTTAACGCAGTGGGAGACCGACAGGTCAGAGAGGAACCAGGCCAGCTTCAGCAGTACCGTGCAAAAGGCCATGCTGTATGTACACGATCATTTAAGCGACGAGGGACTCTCCATCGCCGCAGTAGCCGGAACGGTTCTCTTCATCCACCCGGACTATTTCGGCAAGCTCTTCAAGAAAGAAACCGGAATTGCATTTACACGGTACGTCATGGACTTACGCATGGACCGCGCTAAAAAACTGATCGCAGAAAGGCCCGACATCAAGGTCTACGAGCTGTGCGAAGCCACCGGCTTCGGTGAAAATCCTCACTACTTCAGCCAGGTTTTCCGTTCCTGCTGTGGATGCACGCCGAGCGAGTATAAGAGGGCGATGGGGAATGTGAAATAGAAGCTTCGTTATTTGATTTATTTTAGGAAAGGGTGAGACGATTATATAAAACTGCGGATGTTTGTGTTTTGATATGCAGTCGTTCTTTTTTCAGAATTGTCCGGGAAGGTTGATTAGCCTCGTAATCTCTGCTGCCTTGGGTAAAGGCAGAGCAGCACAGATAATCAGATTTGTTTTGTTCGTTTGGTGCAGACTGGATAATAAAAACAAAGCTTACCAAATCAAGATGACAGGAAATAAGGTAATCAGCTTTTATCATTGTTGTAAAGGGATACTTGTGCGGCATAAAATAAAAGATTTTGAAATCCTTTTCAAGAATATCCTTTAAGCGGATAAGGGATTCAAGCCGGGGATTTACCAAATTTTCATATTGTATACCTTTACTGATTTGTCCATATGTAATAATATAACAATATTCTGTCAGTTCCTTCCATACGGCGGCGGCCTGGTAAAGTTTATCATTTGATTGCCTGTTCACGTAAAATCTCCTGTAGTAAAAATATAGGACCCCGCCAAAGCAAGGTCCTAATTTAAGCGTTTTCGTTCGACTCCAAAGAATCTATCCGGTTTGTGGTTACCGCATAACCCAGGATCAGGCTCCACAGCAGGCTGCATACCGACACAGTCAACCGCTTCAATGCCACGATAGCTGGTCAATGCCGCTATCTTCTATAATTATGCTAACATGAAAAGGTCTTACGTCAATAAAAATATAGTTTTTTGAGCACAAATCTTTGCTCTGTTTATTATATACAGAAAAACAAAAAATGCAATTAAAATGATTGGAAACCAGTTGCCGGGGATATTACATAATATCATTTTAAATTATCTAACGCCTGAATCAAAGCCAAAATCGTAAGTGATTGTCCATAGGCCATCGGCGCAATCAATATTTTTTTGTAATGTTCCCTGTCAGCCCCCATCCCGGTGCCGCCTGACACGTTCAGCACGGTGCCTTCCTCATCGATATTATTCATGACGGCCCGGACGCCCTTCCAGGCACAGTCCAGATAGGAATCATCGAGGATACCGAGCTTGATTCCCTTTAAGATCCCCGCAGTGATGGCGGCGGAGCCGGAGACCTCCTCGTAGCTGGCCGGATCATCGAGTACGGTATGCCACAATCCTGACTGGCTCTGCAGCTTCTTTAACGTACGGACCTGGCTTTTATAAGTGTTTACAATAAATTCCCGGACACCCGCATCCAGGCTGCCCTTAAACATCTCCAGATACTCCAGAATCCCCGCGGTAAACCAGCTGTTGCCGCGGCACCAGAAGACGCCTCCGAAATTATCGCGCGTATTGAACGTCCAGCCGTGGTAGAAAAGACCGGTTTTCTTGTCGTATAAGTATTTGATATGTAAGAGTACCTGGTGGATGGACTCGCTGATCCAGTCCTGGCGGTTGTATTTCTGGCCCATTCGGTTTAAGAAGAGAACGGTCATGAACAGGGTGTCGATCCACATTTCATTTTCATTTAAACGGACGCCCAGGCGGTCGCCGTTGGCGCTGGTCACGTGCTGGAAGCCGCCTTCCTCCGTGCGGGGGAGGCAGCGCATCAGCCAGTCGGCCCAGCTTAAACAGAGAGACTCGAATTCCGGATCTGGGCAGATTTCGTTTAGCTGTACCAGCGTCAGCAGCGGAGTGGTAGTGTTAATGTTGCGGGACGGAAGCCCCTCGGCCATGTTGTTTTTAAACCAGCTGCATAAGAATTCGCGGTATTCCTCCTTTTTTTCAACCATCATGATCTTGTAGAGACCGTATAGGCCGACGCCCTGCGGCCAGTCCCATTCGCTGATTCCGAAATCACGGCGGAAGAAGCCGATGCTTTCGCCTCCGTTCTCCAGTTCTGTTTCATTTTCAGGGCCGCCGAGCGTTAAGAGCTTATTTACGACCAGGTCAAGCTTTCGGGTGATTTCTTCTTTTTTCAGTTCCTGCATGAGTAGGAGACTCCTTTCTTATAGAAAATTAATGGGTTTTATTATATAATGGTTCCAAATGCTGCAGACAGGAGGGACGAGGCATGGAAGCCGTCATCTATTACGCCAGGACCGATGGCATCGAACTGGAACGAATGATACGCAAGGGTCATTTTAATATGCATGGAAAGCATTTCCACAACCAGTATGAGATCTTCTATCTGCTGGAAGGGGAACGGCGTTTCTTCTTTGACAACCGTTCTTATCTGGTAAAAGGCGGATCGCTGATTCTGGTGGATGAAAACTCGATTCATATGACCACGGCGAACAGCGAACGGGAAATCGGCCATGACCGCATTATCCTCTATGTGGAGCGGGATAAAATGAAGGAATTTGACCGGCTGTTCCCGAATCTGAACCTGGTTAAGTTTTTTCACCAGCACTATGGGGTATTTCCGCTGAACGAAAGGCAGCAGAGGGAGTTTATCGACCTCTATATCAGGCTTCAGGATGAATTTGACAGCAGAAAACGAAATTACAGGGCCATGATCGAGACGGAAATTATCCAGTATTTTATTCGTTTTATGCGCGAAAATCATACACCGGCCACTGAACATACGGATGTGAGCGCGCCTTCCAAATACCAGAATATTTACGCGGTGGCCGACTATATCTCGGAGCACTTTGATGAAACGATAACGCTGGATCTGCTGGCCGACCAGTTTTATATCAGCAAATATTATTTGAGCCGTACCTTTAAGGAAATTACGGGTTACGGCATCAGTGAGTATTTGAATATTCACCGAATCAGGGAGGCGAAGAGGCTGCTGGAGGAGACGGATTTGAGCGTGCAGCAGATTGCCCGTAAGCTTGGATACGAGAGTATCACGTATTTTGAGAAGGTGTTCAAAACGTATATGACCATGTCTCCCTTGAAGTATCGAAAAACAATGAATACGGTGACTTATACCAACGGACCGACGAGTAAACCGTAAACGCCGGCCCGTTGTTTATGCACTTTTTTATCACGGTCACATTGTAGCATGTATGAAAGATTTTATGTTATCAGATATTGCGGATTCGAGTGGAAAATCAAACTATATTGTGGTCAGGCACTACGCTTTTTAATCCCTTCTGGATTGGGGAGTGGATTTGTGATATGCTGGAAACGTACAGAAGCGGTTGAACGATCGGGATCAGGAGAAAAAGGATGGTTGGGATCTATTTTAGCGGAACGGGTAACTCGAGATATTGTGTGGAGAAATTTTTGGAGGAATATGAACCGCGAGCTGAGGCATTTTCTATCGAGAATGAAAATGCGGCGCTGGAAATAGGGCGTCAGGATGAGATTGTTCTGGGCTACCCGGTACAATTCAGCAGCATACCTAAGATTTTGAAGGATTATGTGATTTCCAATCATGAGATCTGGAAGGGCAAAAGAGTCTTTATCATTGCCACTATGGGGCTGTTCAGCGGGGATGGGGCAGGAATTATGGCCAGGCTGCTGAAGAAATACGGCGCCGTTATTACAGGCGGTCTGCATGTGAAGATGCCTGACAGCATTGGCGATGAGAGAGCTTTAAAAAGGCCATTGGAGAAAAACAGGGAGCTGGTAGTGAATGCCGGCAGCAAAATAAAGAAGGCCGCTGCCGCTTTAAAATGCGGGGAACCGCCCCGGGAAGGCCTTGGGGTTCTCTGGCATCTGGCCGGATTGTTTGGGCAGAGGCTGTATTTCTTTTATAAGACAGAGGAATATACTGATAAGCTGAAGATAGACGCAGGTCGGTGTATTGGCTGCGGAATGTGTGCCAACCTGTGCCCTATGGAAAATATTCAGGTAAAGAATAAAATGGCTGTGCCGGGAAAGCGGTGTACGATGTGTTACCGCTGTATCAACCAGTGTCCGGTGCAGGCAATCACACTGCTGGGAAAGCGAGTGGTTGAGCAGTGCGATATAAAGAACTATTTATAGAGGGCATTCGGCTCTGAACACAAAAACGCATAACTACGATGTTTATGCGTTTTTGTGCATTTATATAATTGTTACGGCAAAGGTGACCAGCAGTAAATACTTACGTATCCCCAACCACCGGAAGCGTAGATCCTCCAAACGGCATAACGAGTACGGAAGCCTCCGCCCCTAATTCCTTAAAGGCCTGATCGACAGCCTCCTGAACGGATGAGAACGGTGTCATAAATATATTTCTGACAAATTCTTCCTCCATGTGAGAGACGAGAAATACCTTCGCATGTTCCAGAACCATAGCGATCGCCGCGGCCTTATGGCCGCCCAGCTGGAAATCGGTCTCGATACGCTTAATTAAGTCGGAAGGCCGGTCCGCGCCGAGCATCCATTCCTCAAAGACCCGTTCGCCCATGCCCTCCCGGCAGGAACCGACCAGGATGATGATTCCGTTCTCTTTTACCGCGTATTTACCATTTTCCAGGGCTTTCTGAGTCTGGTAGAGATTCAGATCCTTTGGAGCGCCGCCCTGGGATACCAGGACGATGTCTGCCTTGCGGCTGATCTCTTTCCGGTAAAAACGGTCCAGAAAACGGCAGCCAGCCCTGTGGGCCGTGATGATATCTCCGCAGACGGAGTAGACGATCTGCTTGGTCTCATCCAGAACCACATTGACAATAAAGTCAACCGGACAACAGACAAGAGCGTCCTCCAAGTCCTTACGGAGGGAATTGCCTTCCAGCTTGCCGGCGCACGCATCGGGTCTGACCATGCGGGAGTGGTTGGCCTGGATCGCCGCCCTTGTGGAGACTCCCGGCATGATAGCTTTTGCTCCGCCGGAATATCCGGCGAAATAGTGGTATTCGATGTTGCCCAGACAGATACGGCAGTCCGCCTCTGCCACAGGACGGCAGATGTCTACGGGGGTGCCGCCGGGCGTGGTGCCCATGTGAACGAAATCAAATTCCGAGGAATCGACACAGCGTACCTGGCGGTAGACGGATTCCCCGACGAGATGGAGTTTTTCTTCCTCCGTCTGTGTCCGGTGGCTGCCGAGGGCAAATACGATGGTTATCGATTCTGGTTTAACCCCGGCCGCATACATGCGTTCCAACAGCTGTGGGAGAACGACGTGAGAGGGCATGGGGCGTGTGATATCGCTTGTTACAATGACAATTCTTTCCTTTCCTTTTACAATCTCCTCCAGGGAACGTGTTCCGATCGGATGGGAGAGTGAACGATTCACTTCCTCCGCCCCGGTGGTGGCGACGGTTACTTCATTGGGATAGAGAATCCCGTCTATGTTTTTATCAGGCAGCTCCACAATCTGTGGGGTGGTGCCGAAGCCTATTTCCAGTTTCATACAATCAGTTCCTCACTTTGTGCGCGACTTTGCTGCGGACCGCCGCTTCTCCTACGGCTCTGGCGACGGCAGCGCTGACTCTTTTATCCAGTGGATTCGGAATAATACAGTCCTCAGACAGCTCTTCATCGGTTACCAGCCGGGCGATAGCCACTGCGGCAGCCATTTTCATATCCTCGTTGATATCGGAAGCCCTGACGTCCAGCGCTCCGCGGAAGATTCCCGGGAAGGCTAAAAGGTTGTTGATCTGATTCGGGAAATCGGAGCGTCCGGTGGCAACGACACGGGCGCCGCCGGCTTTCGCCTCGTCCGGCATAATTTCGGGAACCGGGTTAGCCATGGCAAATACGATGGAATTCGGTGCCATCGTGGAGATCATGGCCGATGTTGCAATTCCGGGGGCCGATACTCCGACGAAGATATCTTTGTCTTTGATAATTGTCTCCAGCGGACCGCGTTCCTGGCGCGGATTGGTGACAGTGGCCATCTCCTGCTGGGCCGGATTCATAAAGGACTCTCCGGGGGCCAGCGCCCCGCATTTGTCCGTCATCACGATGTCACGGAAGCCGTGAGACATGAGGAGGCGGCAGATGGAGATTCCGGCAGACCCTGCGCCGCTGATCACGACCCGAGCAGTCTCTTTCTTCTTTCCGGCCAGCTTTAATGCGTTGATGAGACCTGCCAGCACGACGATGGCCGTCCCATGCTGATCGTCGTGGAAGACAGGGATGGACAGCCGCTCTTTCAGTCTTCGTTCAATTTCGAAACACCTGGGGGCGGAAATGTCCTCCAGATTGATGCCGCCAAAGGTGGGGGCCATGCATTCCACGGTCCGGATGATCTCATCCACGTCCTTTGTAGCCAGACAGATGGGAAATGCATTGACTCCGGCAAATTCCCGGAACAGGATGCATTTACCCTCCATGACAGGCATGGCGGCTTCTGGGCCGATATCACCGAGACCAAGTACCGCGGTTCCGTCTGTGACGACGGCTACTAAGTTTCCGCGGCCGGTGAGTTCATAACTCTCCTCAGGATTACGGTGGATCTCCACGCAGGGCTGGGCGACTCCCGGCGTATAGGCCAGCGATAAATCTGTTTTGTTTGTAATAGGAAGCCTGGAAACGATGTCCAGTTTTCCTTTCAGCTTCCGGTGCAGTTCTAATGATTCCTGTGCATAATTCATTTTCTCACCCTCCAGTGTGTTGTCTGCTTAAGGGGAAGGGCAGAGAGATTTTTCATATCTCTATCATAAGGGAGAAAAGCAGGTATTGTAAAATAATAATTAATGATGGGATAATAACTAAAAGTTTTGAAAAATCGACGAAAATTTGATAAAAATTAAACAATACTTGAAATGAAGCCTGTCAGGTCTTACTATTAATAAATAATATGAATGGACATAGAATGATATAAGGCAGGAAGTTTGGAGAGGGAGATTGGTATGAAATTACATCAGCTTCAGTATTTCAGAGAGGTATGCACACAGAATGGAATCACAAAAGCGGCGGAGACGCTTCATATATCCCAGCCAGCCGTCTCCAATGCGATTAAGGAACTGGAGGAAGAGTTTCATGTCAAGCTGTTTAAGAGAGTGGACAAGAGGCTGATTCTGACGAAGGAAGGCGCCTATTTTCTCCTGGAGGTGGAAGAGCTGCTGAGCAGGGCCAATGCTCTGACGCAGAAAATGTACCACTTGGGAACGCAGAAAAATCTGATCAGAATCGGGCTTCCGCCGATGATCAGTGTGATGGCGTTCCGGCTGATCCAGGACTTCCACTCTGCCCATCCGGAGATCGAGCTGGAGCTGTATGATGAGGCTTCCCTTACCTTAAGAAGGATGCTTCAGGAGGATAAGGTGGATGTAATCATTGTCAGCGGCATGAACACGGACTTTACGAACCTGGGGTTCTGCAAGCTTCAGAGGAGCGAGCTCCTGTTCTGCGTGAACCGAAATCACCAGCTGGCTGGTGAGCCGTGCGTATCCATAGCACATGCGGCGCTGGAACCGGTGGTGATGTTTAAGAGCAGCTTCCATGTAAGGGAAAAGGTGCTGGAGCGTTTCCATGAAAATGGCTGTACACCCCGTGTCATGTGGACGACGCAGCAGCTCTATACGCAGCTTCAGCTGATCCGGAACGGGATGGCGGCTGGTTTTCTGTTCCGGGAGATCGTCGAAAATGAAGAGGATATAACCGGAATCCCGCTGGACCCGCCTATGGAGACCGACATTGAGATGGTGTGGCTGAAGAACGGGAAGGTATACCAGGACATCAACTGTTTTATCCGGTTTACCCAGGAACACTGCCGGAAATACGGACTGAAGTGTGTGAAGGAATGAGGATAAAAATAGTACAGCATTCACCGGAACTTATGTAACGCTGTACTATATAGGAAAGACAAAGGAATTGGACAGGAAAGAGCTGTATTTCGGCTCTCTCCTGTCATTTTCAGTTATGATGAAATAATTAAATGTTATTTTACAGATCGCGCAGGATTCTATAAAATGGAAAGTGCTTGAAGGGGAAGAAACAAAGGAGTCTGTACAGTGCGGTGGGCGTTCTGACAGACTGGCACTGCATTGCATAATTAACTGTGATAAAACACCCGCTATCTACGCCAGAGCCGCGCCTGCAAAGCTAGTCGTAGGGTCCACTACGCCGTCGCTTTGCAGACACGCCTCTGACGCAGATATCAGGCATTTTATTCACAGTTAATTATGCAATGCAGTACCAGGAGAGGTGTAAAGAAAAATAAAAATAATGTCTGGGAGGTTTCATATGTTTGCTGATAAAATATGGGGAGATTACAAGTTTCATCTGGTTATTCTGTTGTGCTGCGTTTTGGCCGAACTCGTCGGTCCTATACGGATACCGCTGGGAGGCGTTACCATTACGCTGCTTCCGTTACTGTATTCCATGATTTTCGTATTAGTCGTATATCTGATCAAACCTATCAAATTCGTAAAAGAAAAACAGGCGGCCACGGGTTCTGCCATGCTGACCTTAAGTGTTGCCTTTTTGATGGCAAAGCTGGGAATCACCAGCGGCGGCTCCATTGAACAGGTAATCAGTGCAGGTCCGGTTCTGATTCTGCAGAATCTGGGAAATATCGGCACACTTCTGGTTGCGCTTCCGATTGCTCTCCTTCTTGGCATGGGAAGAGAGGCCGTTGGTATGACCCACGCGATGAGCCGTGAACCAAATGTGGCGCTGATTTCCGATATGTTTGGGGCGGACTCGGCCGAGTTTAAGGGCGTTATGACCTGTTATATCGTTGGAACTATTTTCGGAACCATCTTCATGAGTATCATCCCGCCGCTCTTTGTGAGCCTGGGAATCTTCACCCCGGAAGCGACTGCCATGGCCGTCGGCGCCGGCAGCGCATCGATGATGACAGCCGGCCTGGCAGGGATTATGGAAGCAGCACCTTCTGCGAATCCGGATACACTGACCGCATTTGCAAGCATCAGCAACGTTATATCTTCCTCAATCTCTGTTTATCTGGGATTATTTATCACAGTACCGTTGGGCAATGTGATCTATAAGGCGATGAAAAAGGGAAAATAGGCCGCCCATCGGATTGGGCCAGGGCATAATGTGTGACAGGCGTGAAGGGCCGCACCAAAATAATAGAACAGTAGAGGGAAAATAAGGAGGAGTTTCGTATGGAGAAGGAAAGATTTTCTGGGATGTTTATGGATTGGGTAATGACATTTCTTGTGGTTGCCATACTTGCAACCGTTTGTAATATCGTGGGCTATGACGGAGGATTCATAGAGTCTCTTCCGGGCATGCTGATATTCGGCCTGATCAGTCTGGCGGGCCTGACTGTGAAACATTTCGTTCCTGGTAATTTACCGGCGGTAGCCTATATCGCTTTAATCGGAATGATCGTGGCAATGCCGTTTTCTCCGATTTCCGGATTCGTGGTTTATTGGGCGGGCAAGGTGTCACTAATGGCTACCGTTACACCGATTCTGGCTTATGCGGGCGTTATCGTGGGCAGAGACTGGCGTGATTTCTTAAAGATCGGCTGGAAGGGGATCGTGGTATCCCTGCTGGTTATCTTTGGTACGTTCCTGGTCTCCGGAGGAATCGCACAGGTTCTCGGAAACATTCTGTAAACGTGAAAAATAGAGGAAAGCAGGAGGATGAATGGAATGGGAAATTTTCCATATGTAGAAATTGAGGGTACACCGTTTGAGATTGGATTTCAGCACGGAGAGCTTTTTAAGGATAAGATTTTAAACAGCATCCAGTGTTATAAGGAAATGTTTATGGATTACTCAAATCTGGAGTGGTCCAGGGCAAAGAAGCTGTCTACCAGATTTGTCGAGGTAATCCGGGACTATAATCCGGATTATCTGGAGGAGATTCGTGGAGTTGCAGAAGGATCCGGACTGGATTTTGAAGATATTCTGGCTTTAAACTGCAGAAGCGAGCTTGTATTTGTGGGAAATGAACTCGACAAGGCCGACGGCGGCTGTACCTCTATCGGAATCAGCAGCGATGCCGGAGCTGGCGGTGATGCGTTCCTGGCCCACAACTGGGATTGGAAGACCAGCCAGAGAGAGTCCATGATTATGATGAAGATCACACAGAAAAACGGCAGGCCCACCATCTTTATGGTAACTGAGGCGGGAATTATCGGAAAGACGGGATTTAACAGCGCGGGTGTAGGTCTGTACTTAAATGCGCTGTCCACCGACCAGGCGCCGAAGGGGCTTCCGCTCCACATGGCCATGAGAGGGATTCTGGACTGTGAGACGCTGGCCGAGGCAGTCAAGGCGGCTACCAGATTTCAGCTGGGCTGCTGCGCCAACTTCATGATCGGCCATAAGAACGGGGAATGTGTGGATATTGAGATTGAAAATGAAGAGTTTGACGTGCTCTATCCGAAGGATGGAATCATCGTCCACACCAATCATTTTATCAGCAGCAGGCTCCCAATTCTGCCGAGAAAGGATATGGGGAAACGTAAGTTTACGGATTCCTTTGTCCGGCTGGGAAGAGCGGATAAACTGCTTCGAAAGAAAGGAAGCGAAATTTCGGAGGAAGATATCAAGGCCGTTTTAACGGACCACGTGGAGTATCCTTCCAGTATCTGTCGTCACGACGATGAGAAGCTGGAAAAGGGACTGCGGATGGGAACCGTATTTTCCATGATTATTAATCTGACAAAGGGCGAGATTCTGTTCTGCAAGGGAAATCCCTGTGAGTTGGAGTATGAGAAGTATCGGATATAGGTCAGAGAAGTGTCCGGATCTATGCAAAAGCGTATGACTTTTGGCGGCAGAGAGAGCCTTAGTGGCTCTTTCTGCTGCTGTTTTTTCGGTGAGATTATTTTATGCAGTCGTGATATCAAGGCGGCCTTTTAAGGAATCAGACAGAGGTCCGCCCCCAGAATTCTTCCATATATCTGACTGCGGCGGGGGAATCCAGTTCCAGCTTTTCAATCAGCTTTTTACGGGTATCATCATAGGAAAATCCTGTTTCCCGGCAAATGGAAATCAGAGCGCCGGCGCCTCTTTCTATGCCCTTTTCAAATCCATCTTTCACCAGCATTTGACCTAATGGTGTCATGAATAGCACCTCCTTTACCTGGTTTAAATCGTCTTTTGGCAGAAACTTGTTTGCAAGTGTATACAGGACAGCCTGCATCTTTTTTAAATCTTTCTCTGATATAGCACCGGATTTAGTGATCAGCTGATTTGCCATAATAATCCGGTCTTTTTGATTCGTGGTACCAGACATCAGTGTGGTGAGCAGCAGGGGGACAAGATCAGAACGTTCCAGCTTTTCTCCGTTTTTCTGCTTTTCAAACAGCCTGGCAAGTAATTCATCCGCGTCTTTATCTTTCAGACGAATCGGGATGATCCGGTAGGTGTTGTGTCCGGTCTTTAATTCTGACAAGATTTCCTTTACGGTTGATGAACAGATCACGTAAGTCGTGATATCGACGTGACAGATATACGCGGTGACTGCTTCATAACTGCGGAAGCGGCGCAGATCCTCCTCCTTGATACGGTCGCTCTCAAACTCCAGATGAATCCAGCTCTGGTCAGGCTTAATGAAGTTAAAGTCTTCATATAGCTGCTTCGCTTCCAGATGGACAAATTCCGTTTGGCCGACTGTGACCGGTTCCGCAGTGATTTTTAAGTATGACAGCAGTTCATCTCCAAAAAACTGCATGGCGCTCTTTAAGACAAGATCTTCCGCCGGAAAGTTGTCCGGTATATCTTTGGAGCCGCCTGCATCATTCGTATTGCTCATATAGCCTCCGTTTCCAGCTATATAAGAACCTATCTCCATTATAATGTTTTTTTCAAAAACAGACAATAGCCCTGCTTATTTTTGGGTATTATTTACATTGATTTTTGGTGATATGGGGATTCTTAAGTCCGAACGGACGTAGAATGCCAGATGAATTGGGCAGAAAGGAATGCGGACAGAAACCGGATTCCTGTGGCGATAGCTTCTTATAAAGGCTATCATCGGTTTTGTGATAGTAGTATAACATGGACAGACGGCCCGGGACAAGCTGTTTTTCCATCCTCACGTTGCAATTTCCCCCGCATTTCCTTATAATAGGAGGACAGAGGTTCACCATAATAGGAGGACAGAGATTCACCGGAATCAGTCAGGAGGAATAAATAAGAATGAAATCTTTAATAATTGCAGAAAAGCCGTCGGTGGCGCGTGATATTGCCAGGGTCCTTCGCTGCGGAAGGAATCAAAACGGCGCGCTGGAGGGCGATCAATATATTGTAACCTGGGGGCTGGGGCATCTGGTGACGCTGGCGGACCCGGAAGATTACGACCCGAAGTATAAGACGTGGAAGATGGAAGACCTTCCCATGATGCCGGAGCAGTTTAAGCTGGAAGTGATCAAACAGACGGGAAAACAGTTCAGCGCGGTCAAGGCGCAGCTTCATAGGAAGGATGTGGGCGAGATCATTATCGCCACAGATGCAGGCCGGGAGGGGGAACTGGTGGCCAGGCTGATCCTGGAGAAAACCGGATGCCGGAAGCCGATCAAGCGACTCTGGATTTCGTCTGTCACGGACAAGGCCATTAAGGACGGATTTGCGAAGCTGAAAAATGGCCATGAATACGACAATCTCTATGATGCCGCCATGTGCCGGGCGGAAGCAGACTGGCTGGTGGGAATCAATGCTACCAGAGCTCTGACCTGCAAGTACAATGCGCAGCTGTCCTGCGGCCGTGTTCAGACCCCGACTCTGGCAATTATCGCCAGCCGGGAGGAGGAGATTAAGAATTTTGTGCCGAAGCCCTATTACGGAATCGCGGCAAAGAGCCAAACACCACCGCTCACACTGACGTGGCGCGACGATAAATCAAAGAGCTTCCGCTCCTTTGATAAGGAACGGGTGGAAGGAATTATGAAGAAGATTGAGGCAGGCAGCGGCCAGGGGCTTGTAACCGAGGTAAAGCGTATTCCGAAGAAGACGTATGCACCGCAGCTCTATGATCTGACGGAGCTTCAGCGGGAGGCAAACCGGAAGTTCAATTATTCGGCCAAGGAAACGCTCAATATCATGCAGCGGCTTTACGAAAATCACAAGGTTCTGACGTATCCCAGAACGGATTCCAGGTACTTGAGCTCGGATATCGTACCGTCAATCAAGGAGCGCCTGGAGGCCTGCGGCGTGGGTCCGTACCGGAAACTGGCCGGGCGCCTGATGAATCAGAAGATTGTGGCTAAGCCGTCTTTTGTGGATGATAAGAAGGTATCGGACCACCATGCCATCATACCGACGGAGCAGTTCGTACAGCTGGACCATATGACTGTGGAGGAACGCAAAATCTATGACCTCGTGGTGCGAAGATTCATCGCCGTTCTCTATCCGCCTTTCGAGTACGAGCAGACGGAGCTTACGGTAGAACTGGCCGGTGAAAATTTTGCCGCAAAGGGCAGGATTGTAAAGAGCGCCGGATGGCGGGAGGTCTATGAGGGGCAGGATGACGACGAGGATGATGGGGAGGATTCGGAGCGGCAGGAGATACGCGCGCAGAAACTTCCGGATGTAAAGAGAGGGGACAGGATTCCGAAGCTTTCCGTCACAATGACGGAAGGAAAGACGAAGCCGCCGGCTCCATTTAACGAGGCGACACTGCTTTCCGCTATGGAAAATCCCACCGCCTATATGGAATCGAAGGATAAAGCCATGGCGAAGACGCTGGGAGAGACCGGCGGTCTGGGTACCGTTGCCACCAGAGCAGATATTATTGAGAAACTGTTTTCCAGCTTCTTACTGGAGAAACGGGGGAAGGACATCTGCCTGACCTCCAAGGCGAAACAGCTTCTCACCCTGGTTCCGGAGGATTTGAGAAAACCGGAACTGACTGCCGACTGGGAGATGCGGCTGTCGAAAATTGCTGATGGAAAGCTGAAGCGAGCCGCTTTTATGAAGGATATCCGTTCCTACTCCAATGAATTGATCTCCCAGATTAAAAGCGGAGAGGGCCAGTTCCGCCACGATAATTTGACAAATACAAAATGCCCTGTCTGCGGTAAGCGGATGCTTCTCGTAAAAGGGAAGAACAGCGAAATGCTGGTGTGCCAGGACAGGGAGTGCGGCCACAGGGAAACCTTAGCCAGAACCAGCAACGCACGCTGCCCGGTCTGCCATAAGAAGATGGAGCTGCGCGGAAAAGGAGACAGTCAGATCTTTGTATGCAAATGTGGTTATAAGGAAAAACTGTCGTCCTTCAAGGACCGCCGGGCCAAGGAGGGCGCAGGCGTATCGAAAAAGGACGTGGCCAAATATCTGAACCAGCAGAAGAAGGAGGCGGAGGCGCCGATCAACTCAGCGTTTGCGGATGCGTTTGCAAAATTAAATCTGGATAAGAATAAATAATGGAATAGTAACGCCGCAAGTCTTTCAAGCGCTCTCTATTTATGCTATACTGTAAACACTTAGCGGCTAATAAAAACAGTTATAAAGGAGAAGGATATGGATTACAGGACATATTTGAAGAACTACCCGGACAAAGACGGGCGTTTTGGCCCTTATGGAGGCGCTTATTTAACGGATGAACTGATCCCGGCTTTTGAGGAGATCGCGGACGCGTACCAGACGATCTGCCACTCCTCCCAGTTTATCAACGAACTGCGGAGAATCAGGAAGGAGTTCCAGGGCAGACCGACACCGGTCTACCACTGTGAGCGTCTCTCCAAAAGCATCGGCAACTGCCAGATCTATTTAAAGAGAGAGGACTTAAACCACACAGGGGCTCATAAGCTAAACCACTGCATGGGCGAGGGACTTCTGGCGAAGTTCATGGGAAAGAAGCGTCTGATCGCGGAGACAGGAGCTGGTCAGCACGGCGTGGCTCTGGCCACGGCTGCGGCTTTCTTTGGCCTGGAGTGCGAGATCCATATGGGGGAAGTCGACATTGCGAAGCAGGCTCCCAATGTGACGAGAATGAAGATTCTGGGCGCCAAGGTGGTGCCTGTGACACACGGTCTCAAGACCTTAAAGGAAGCGGTTGATTCCGCTTTCGAATCATATGCAAAGAATTATAAGGACTCGATCTACTGTATCGGTTCCGCGCTGGGCCCGCATCCATTCCCGTTGATGGTGCGTGATTTCCAGTCAGTCGTGGGATACGAGGCGAGAGACCAGTTTTATGAGATGACAGGAATGTTTCCGGACGAGGTGTGCGCCTGTGTCGGCGGCGGAAGCAACTCCATCGGTATGTTCATTCCATTCCTGGATGATCCTGTGGACATCACCGGCGTGGAGCCTTTAGGCAGAGGCGAGAAGTTAGGCGACCACGCAGCTTCCATGAAGTTTGGAGAAAAAGGCATCATGCATGGCTTTGAGAGCATCATGCTGAAGGATGAGAACGGAGAACCGGCGCCGGTATATTCCATTGCCAGTGGTCTGGACTACCCGTCGGTAGGACCGGAGCACGCATTTTTGCATGATCTGGGCCGTGTGAAATACGAGACAGTCAGCGACGAGCAGGCCATGGAAGCTTTCTTCAAGCTGTCCCGCTACGAGGGAATCATCCCCGCGATTGAGAGCTCCCACGCCGTGGCATACGCGATGCGCAGGGCGAAGGAGATGAGACAGGGTTCGATCCTGGTGTGCTTAAGCGGCAGAGGTGATAAGGATATTGACTATGTGGTGGAACATTATGGGTATGGCGATCAGTTTTTAGACTAACTGTGAGACTGCCGCGTACAGTGAGGGGAGGCCGGTAAACGGTCTCCCTTTTTGATTTGTAAAGGACTCTTTATTTCTTGGTAAAATTTCAGTAAATATTTACTATTTTCATTGACTCTGGAAGATAATGGAACTATAATAAAATTGAAAGGTGAGGATATAAAACATGGCTACAATTAAAGAAATTTCTCAGCTGGCGAGCGTCTCGAGTACCACGGTATCGCGTGTGCTGAATCAGGATGACACCATTGTGGTAAGTCCTGAAGTAAGAAAGAAGATATTTAAAATTGCCCACGAATTAAACTATGTCCCACCCAGAATGCGGCATGCGCAGAAAGAAAAGGAAATTGTCATAGGAGTTGCGGATTGGCACATCATCAGGAAGGACAGGCCGAATATCCGGATTTCTTCTCTGGACTGCATTGCAAAGACCATGGCGGAAAAGACCGACGTGAAGTTTGTACGTATGGACAAGGCGGCACCGTCACATTACGACGGAATCATCGCCTTTGGTGTCTTCTCCGAGTCGGAGATGGAGAGTCTGCGGATGCAGAGCTTCGCCATCGTGTTCATTAATTCGGATCCAAAGGACTACGAATACGACTGTATCGTCATGGACTTTACAAAGGGAATTCGGGAGATGCTTTACTATCTTCTGGACAGAAAGCAGTACCGGAGTGTCGGGTACATAGGCGGACTTTATGAAGAGGGAGACTTGCGCATCGGTTACCGGAGACTGGAGGGCTTGAGAGAGACCTTCCGGGAGCGGGGCTGTTACGATGAGAATCACTTCTTTATCGGAGAGTTCAGCCGGGAGGGCGGATACGAGCTTGCAAGACAGGCGGCAGCGTCGGGGCATTTGCCGGAAGCGGTGCTTTTAGGCAGCGACGAGGTGGCCGAGGGGGTGCTGGAGGCATTTTTTGATGCGGGGCTCCGGGTACCCAAGGATGTGGCCGTGGTGATCTACAAGGATATCGAGACACTGGAATCCCAGTGGCCGACGTACACCAAGGTTCGTATGTTTCCGGAGATTGTCTGGCAGACAGCGATCAAACTTCTCCTGGAACAGATCCAGGGCGGACGCAGCGACAACATGACAATTTATCTTCCCACCAAGCTAGAGGTTGGCGACAGCGCATAACGGTAACCCCAGAGAAGATGGATCAGGTAAAGGAGAGCGTTATGAAAAAATCAGTTTCTGTAATGATGGCAATTGCACTGTGTGCAGCAATGGTCAGCGGATGTTCAGGATCCGGCGGACAGAAGGATACCGCGGCAGATACCAAGGCTGCAGTGGAGACAACTGCTTCCGGAGCAGCGGAAAAAGGGTCTGAGGAACAGACGGCTGCGGCGGAAAACAAGAAAATTGACAAACTGAACGTATACTTCGTTCCTTCCAGAGAACCGGAAGAGATTGTAACGGCAACAGAACCATTAAAGGAGATGTTAAAGACAGAACTCGCCAGGGAAGGGTATGATATCGGTGAGGTGGTTATCACAGTAGGTACCAGCTATGAGGCAGTAGGCGAGGCCCTTTCCGCAGGAACCGCGGATATCGGTCTGATTCCAGGCGGAACGTATGTGCTTTACGACGATGGCGCCGATGTTATCCTGACAGCAACCCGTGACGGACTGAGCAAGAATTCCGACAGCGCCAAGGACTGGAATGACGGCAAGGCGACGGAGCCGACAGACCAGCAGGTTACTTCCTACCGTGCGCTGATGATCGCAGGACCATCTGAAAAAGGACAGGAGCTGGCAAAGAAGGTTAACAGCGGAGAAGCGCTGACCTTTGATGATCTGAGCAGCGCAAACTGGAGCGTGATGTCTTCCTCATCACCGGCCGGATACATCTATCCGTCTTTATGGCTTCAGGAGAACTTTGAGAAGAACATTCTGGATCTTGGACATGCGGTTCAGTCCGATTCTTACGGCAGCGCATTTGCAAGACTGGCTTCCGGACAGGTGGATGTCCTCTGTACATACGCAGACGCCCGCAGAGACTATGAAGAAAAGTGGAATTCCGAGTATGGAAGAAGCGGATCGATCTGGGAAGAGACGAATGTGATCGGTGTAACTCCTCCAATCTATAACGATACAGTCAGCGTGAGCAAGACTTCCAAGATTATGGATGACGCCTTTAAGACAGCCATTCAGAATGCCTTTATCAACATTGGAAAGACAGAGGAGGGCAAGAAGGTAATCGCCATTTACAGCCATATGGGATATGAGCCTGCACAGTCTTCCGATTACGATAATGAGCGCGCAGCACAGAAGATGATTCAGGAATTAAATGCCAAATAAGCGATAAGCACGATTATTAAGGAGGCACCGTAAAGAAATATGGTTTACGGCGCCTCCTTTTGGGTTTCCATGAGAAAATACTAAAGTCGAGGTAGGAGCATGATTGAATTTGATAAAGTAGGAAAGACGTACCCCAATGGTTTCAACGCACTGAAGGATGTCAATTTAAAGATCGAGCAGGGAGAATTTGTGGCGATCATTGGCCTTTCCGGCGCCGGGAAATCTACGCTTCTGCGGACCATTAACCGGATGCACGACATCACCGAGGGGAAGCTTACTGTGGACGGAACCGATGTGATGCAGCTGAAGGGTAAGGAACTCCGCCGTTTCCGCAGAAAGATCGGCATGATCTTCCAGTCGTTTAACTTAGTGACCCGGACAAAGGTCATCAATAACGTGCTGATGGCAAAGGTGCCGGATCTGTCCTTTATCCGGGCGCTCTTCGGGATCTATCCGAAGGATGACAGGCTGGCGGCCCTGGAGGCTCTGGATAAGGTGGGGATTCTGGACAAGGCGTTTGTGCGCGCAGACCAGCTCTCCGGCGGGCAGCAGCAGAGAGTGGCCCTGGCGAGAACCCTGGCGCAGAATCCGCAGATCATCCTGGCGGATGAGCCGGTGGCATCCTTAGACCCGGTAACGGCCAAGCAGGTTATGGAGGACTTCCAGAGGATCAACAGGGAGATGAATATCACCATCCTTCTTAACATTCACCACGTGGAACTGGCGCTCACGTACGCGAGCCGCGTGGTCGGTATCCGTGCGGGCCAGATCGTCTATGACGGCCCCGTATCCGATGTCAATGAAGAGATCCTGAACAATATCTACGAAGGGAAGCTGGAGCAGGAGGTGGCTGGATGAGTTTATACGACAAAATCTTTCCGCCGAAGAAAATGACGATTTCCAATGGTAAGACAATTGAAAAACCGGCTTCGCGTCTGCCTCTCGTTGCGGTTATCCTGCTGATTATGACGGCCATTTCCGTGAAGATAACCGGATTTGACTTGAGGGTTCTGGCCGAGAGGGGAAATCAGTTTTTCGTCATACTGGGCATGATGATCCCGCCGAGGGTCTCCTATATGTCACAGATCTGGAAACCGCTATTTGATACCATCAAAATGTCGCTTTTAGGTACGGTGGTCGGCGCGGTGCTGGTGGTACCGTTTGCCATGGCGGCTTCCACCAATGTGATTAAGAGCAGGCTGGTGATCAGTGTCATGAGGCTGTTCCTGAGTATTGTGAGAACGCTTCCTACGCTGGTAACCGCTCTGATCGCTACCTATGTATTCGGACTGGGCACTCTGGCAGGAACCACGGCGATTGCCATCTTCACATTTGCCTATATGGGGAAAATCCTGTATGAGGAGATCGAGACGGTGGATATGGGCGCCTTCGAGGCGGTGGAAGCCATCGGGGCTACGCGGGTCCGCGCATTTGTCAGCGCAATTATTCCGCAGGTGCTCCCATCCTACATCTCCAACGGCCTGTTCTGTTTCGAGGGAAATGTCCGGTACGCCGCGATCCTCGGTTACGTGGGCGCGGGCGGCCTGGGCCTGATCCTGAATGAAAAGCTGGGCTGGAGAGAGTATTCCAGCGTCGGCATGATCCTGGTGATGTTGTTTCTTACGGTATTCATCATCGAATCGGTGAGCCGTTACTGCCGGAAAAAACTGGTATAGAGGGGAGAGCGGAAAATGAACAAACAGATTGAACAAGCATATAAAGATCGTCCGCGCAGCACGGCATACCAGATTGTGGAATCGGTGATCGTGGTGGCCCTGATCGTATGGTCCGGTTCCGCGGTGGAATTTACGGGAGGCGGAGCAAACGGCGGGCAGATCGCCTTAAACATTTTAAAGGGAATCTTTCATCCCGATCCAAAGCTGCTCTTTAACTTTACCATGCAGGGCGTGCCCTACCTTCTTCTGGAGACCGTCTGCATCGCATTTTTGGGCACACTGGTGGGCGCGGTACTGGCGATCCCGTTTTCGTTTCTGTCCGCATCGAATCTGATGCCAGCGCCCATCGCCTGGCTGAGCCGGATGGCCATCATGGCAATCCGTACCGTGCCGGCGTTTGTCTATGGACTGATGTTTATCCGTGTCAGCGGGCCTGGGGCATTTACGGGACTTTTGACCATGTCCGTGTGTTCCATCGGTATGGTGTCCAAGATGTATATTGAGGCAATCGAGGATCTGGACATCAGAATTCTGGAGTCGCTGGACGCCTGCGGCTGCAATACGATGCAGAAGATCAGGTATGGAATTCTGCCTCAGCTGATTCCGAATTTTGCATCGACGGTCATTTACCGTTTTGATATTAACTTAAGAGATGCCACTGTGCTGGGTCTGGTAGGCGCGGGCGGTATCGGCGCACCACTGATCTTCGCCATGAATTCCTATCGCTGGAACGAGGCGGGAGCCATTCTGGTGGGACTGATTGTGCTGGTTCTGATTGTGGAATATATTTCCACGAGAATCAGGGTAAAACTGACGAGGGGATAAACATGAGAAAGACAGCAAAAATTTATTATACATCAGATGTCCACGGATATCTTTTCCCTTCTGCATACACGGAACGGAGCGAGAAGCCGGCCGGACTGTTAAACTGCATCGCCAATTATCAGAAGGACGGGAATACGCTGGTCCTGGACGGGGGCGACACGCTACAGGGGTCCCCCATGGCCATTTACCTCTCCGCGGGCAGGAAGGAAGGCCTGGAGGCGGAGCATGCCATTGCGGACGTCTTTAACGCCGGCGGTTACGACGCGGTGACTCTTGGGAATCATGATTTTAACTTCGGATATGAGTATCTGGAGCATCATTTAAATGCCTTAAACGCGCGCTGCATCTGTGCCAATGTCCGGGACCGGAAAGGTCGCCTGGGAGTGATATCCAGCCAGGTGTTTACCATGGAAAATGGTCTGCGTATGGGAGTAACCGGTGTGGTAACCGATTTTGTCAATGTGTGGGAACAGCCGGAGCATATGAGAGATTTGGAAGTGACCGACGCCTTTTCGGCGGCAGAACGGGAACTGGAGCGCTTAAAGGCGATCTCGGATGTGACGGTGTGCATCTATCACGGTGGCTATGAATGTGATCTGGAAACCGGAGACCTGCTGAGTGAGAGCGGGGAAAATGTGGGTTGCCGGATCCTTCGGGAGCTGGATTTCGACGTGCTGCTGACTGCTCATCAGCACATGATGGTGCCTGTCAGGAAGATAAACGGGACCACAACGCTGCAGCTTCCGGCAAATGCGGTCTGCTATGCAAAACTGGAGATCGCCTGTGAGGATGGAGACGTGTCCGTCTCGGCTTCGATCGATCCGGCGGGGGAGATTCATGATGAGGAACCGTACCGGTCCCTGCTTCCGCTGGAGCGGAGGGTTCAGCAGTGGCTTGACGAGAAGGCGGGCAGCCTGGAGGAGGATATTCCCCGGCAGTCCAAGCTTGAGATGGCGCTTCAGGGCTCCAGGGTAGCCGATTTCTTTAACCAGCTCCAGCTGGAATATTCGGGAGCGGATATTTCCTGTGTGGGGCTGGGGAACACACCGATGGGGCTGGAGAAAGATGTGACGACACGGGATATCGTGTCTGTGTACCCGTTTGCCAACACTCTGGTGGTTCTGGAAGTGGACGAAACGGTGATGAAGAAGGCACTGGAACGGTGTGCGGAATATTTCACCGTGGAAAATGGAAAAGTGCGGGTTTCGGATGTATTTTTAAAGCCTAAGGTCGAGCACTACAATTACGACTTCTTCGCCGGGATTTCCTGTGAGTTCGATCTGCGCAGACCGGTGGGAGACCGCGTGACGAAGCTTCTGTATGACGGGGCTCCCATTGGCGGACGGAAGCTTACGCTCTGTATGAGCGATTACCGCGCCAGCGGGACGGGCGGCTATGATTTCTACCGCAAATGCCGGGTGGTGAAACGGATCGGCTCCGAGGTGCCGCAGATGGCCCTTCGGTATTTAAGAGAGCATGAGACGGTGCAGATAGAAACTAGGAGTGATCTCTCCGTGGTATGGTAATTGGCCTCTATATAACTGTAAGTTATAAAAGATATATAAATAAAGTATAAAAAAAGTATAAAGTTTTTATTGATTTCTGTACGGTAAAGTGATAAACTCCATTTCATCAGAAGTTTGGAGGAAAAACGGGATGATTTGTCTACGGCGCAGCGTCTCTTTTTTCTCCGGAACCTCTGACCAGACACAGGAGTAATTGGTCTGGTTGAAGAAAAAGGAGAGACAGAGTATGAATGGCTTAACAATGATGATTCTTGCCGTCGTAGTGCTGGGCGGCGCGTACCTGGTCTACGGGAGGTATCTTGCAAAGAAATGGGGCATCAATCCGGATTCCAAAACGCCCGCCTATGAGATGGAGGACGGTGTGGATTACGTTCCGGCCGATACCAACGTGGTATTTGGCCACCAGTTTGCATCAATTGCCGGCGCGGGGCCGATCAACGGACCGATTCAGGCGGCGATGTTCGGATGGCTTCCGGTTATGCTCTGGATTCTGCTGGGCGGTGTGTTCTTCGGCGCAGTACAGGATTTTGCCTCCATGTATGCGTCCGTGAAAAATAAGGGCCGTTCCATCGGCTATATCATCGAACTCTATATCGGTAAACTTGGAAAACGGCTGTTTCTGCTGTTTACCTGGCTGTTCTCCATTCTGGTGGTAGCGGCATTTGCCGATATTGTGGCGGGTACCTTCAATGGTTTTGACGCCAACGGAGCCACGGTGACTGCCAACGGCGCGGTTGCGACGACCTCGCTGCTCTTCATCGCATTTGCCGTGGGACTGGGCTTTTATTTAAAATATACGAAATTCCCCAAGATGCTTAACACACTGTTTGCAATCGCGCTTCTCGTACTGGCCGTAGGCCTGGGGCTGGCATTCCCCATCTATGTGCCGCAGAGCGCATGGCTGATTTTCGTATTTATCTACGTGATCATTGCCTGTGTGACACCGGTATGGGCGCTTTTACAGCCCCGTGACTACTTAAACAGCTATCTGCTGATCGCCATGATTGTGGGATCGGTGCTCGGCATCTGTGTATACAATCCGTCTATGAATCTGCCATCCTTTACAGCCTTCAAGCTGACCGCGGCCAACGGGAGCGTTTCCTATTTATTCCCGGCGCTGTTCGTCACCATCGCCTGTGGCGCTGTATCGGGCTTCCACTCTCTGGTCGCCTCGGGAACGGCCTCCAAGCAGATTAAAAATGAAAAGAACATGCTTCCGGTATCCTTTGGCGCCATGCTTTTGGAGAGTCTTCTTGCCATTACGGCGCTGATCGCGGCCGGATTCGTCGCCACACAGGAAGGACTTCCGGCAGGAACGCCGCCGCAGCTGTTTGCACAGGCCATTTCCATCTTTTTGACAAGCCTCGGGCTTCCGGAATCCGTCTGCTATACGTTAATCACCCTGGCAATTTCCGCGTTTGCACTGACGAGTCTCGATTCCGTAGCGCGTGTGGGACGTATCGCGTTCCAGGAATTCTTCACGGATGACAGCATCGCCCCGGAGGATCAGTCACCGCTTAACAAGGTCCTGACCAATAAGTATTTTGCCACCATCCTGACACTGTTGCTCTGCTATGCGCTTTCCCGCGCCGGTTACGCCAGCATCTGGCCGCTCTTCGGTTCGGCGAACCAGCTGCTTTCCGCACTGGCCCTGATCGCCTGCGCCGTATTCTTAAAGAAGACGAAACGCCAGGGCGCCATGCTCTGGGGGCCGATGGTGATCATGCTTGGCGTCACATTTACGGCTCTGGCTTTAAAGATCACGGAGCTGGTGACCGCACTTTCCGGCCAGTTTGTCTTCGGCAATGCCCTGCAGCTGGTATTCGCAGTGCTTCTTCTGATTCTGGGCGTGATTGTAGCCTTTGAGGGGATTAAGAAGCTAATTGGAAAAGATGAGACTTTAGAAAATACAGAGACCGCAGATACAAAGAAGTCTGCGGGAGAAGTCGTTGCATAGATAAGCTGCGGATGTGAATGCCGCATTACCATGAAAGGGGCTGTGAGAAAATGGAGTTGATCTGACTCCGTTTTTCCAGCCCCATTTTTTTGTTCACTGCCAATATTCCGCGAGGTGTTTTGGGTGAGTGGAGCAAAAGTCACAGAACCCGGGGGCAGCAGTACGAAACGGCGTATTTCATACTGGATTATTAAGAAAAAATACCTTATAATAAAGGAATATCTGCTAAATTAGGAATGGGGGCGTAGATTCAAATGATAGACCAGGCTGGTTTGCGCATGGACACGGGTTATCAGATTGCCTGTGAACGGATACAGGGGGTAAATGATAACATGGCAAAATCCCATTATCACGAATATTTTGAACTTTATTATCTGGAGTCCGGCAAGCGGTACCACATAGCGGATGATACGCTGTACTGCCTTAATTCAGGGGAATTTATACTGTTTCCCCCTTATGTGATGCATCATTCCTACGGGGATAGCGATGTTCCGTTTAAACGGCTGGTGCTTTATTTTACCAGGGAAATGATAGCGGTTCCCGGCGTGACAGATGTGCTCAACCAGCACGCCTGGGTATATAAGTCAGATGAGAAGAATGAGATACACGCACTTTTGCGCGCGCTGCTAAAAGAACAGGAATGCAATGACAATTATTCAGAAGAGGCCCTGTATTTCATTTTGAATCAGATTCTGATCCTGCTGCTGCGCAATTCCACAGAAACCGCAAAGCCGGAGAAACAGAGCCGTATAACCAGCATCATCCATTATCTCCACGAGAATTATACATCCCCCATCACCCTGAATGATCTGGCCGAACAGTTTTATCTCAGTCCTTATTATCTGTGCCGGGAATTTAAAAAATACACCAACAGCACCATTGTTCAGTATATTAATAGCCTGCGTGTGGGACATGCCCAAAGGCTGTTTGTGGAAACGGATAAGAGCGTCACGGAAATCAGCAAGATTGTGGGCTTTTCCAATGTGACACATTTTAACCGGGTGTACCGCTCTGTCACCGGGCTCTCCCCTTCCAAAAGCCGTAAACAGGCTAAGGAGCGCAGTGCAGCAATGGAACGGCGCGGCATCCCCAGTTGATGTCAATCCGCACAGTGGAGGCATAGAAGGGGGGAACCTCATCTTCCTGCCTCTGCTTTTCTCATAATCATCTGCTGCCAGAATCCGGCTGCCTGTTCCGGCCAGCCGTCCACCTCCTGTCCATTTCGTTTGGCTTCCTCTGCCGCATCAGAGAACAGATCTGTGGAAGTGCTGGGATAAATCAGGGGCTGTTCGGTAAGGACCAGCGCTTTTATCCGTTCCAGGGTTTCTTCAAACCCGCATTTTTTAAACCCATAATCACCCAAAGGACGTCTCCATACATCTTCTGTCATATTGGTAAAAAAGTAATCCGACAGGGGCTTGTATTCCTCATAGCTGCAAAGTTCTCCTATGGTGGTTTCCGGTGTTACCTGGTTCATTTTCATCATCCTCCTATATAGGGATACAATAATGCCCCGGCAAATCTGCCGGGGCGATGTGTGAATTATCAGACAAGTCCCATAAGCCTTGGAAGCGTCAGGGAAATTGCAGGCACATAGGTGACTAAAAAAAGCACAATCAGCAGCGCTCCCACATAGGGAAGCAGGGGTTTAACCACCCGCTCAATGGGCACCTTGCTGATACCGCAGGATACAAATAGTACCGAGCCCACCGGAGGCGTCATGGTACCCATACACATATTGAAGGTCAGTACCACGCCGAACTGAACAAGGTCCATGCCCAGGCTCTGGACAATCGGAAGAAAAATGGGCGTGAAAATCAAGCAGGCCGGTGTGATATCCAGAAACATTCCAACCACCAGGAGCACCAGGTTCATCAGAAGCAGGATGACATACTTATTGGTGGACAAGGACATGATTGCATTGCTGATAGCAGCCGGGATTCCTGTATATGCCATTACCCATGACATTGCCGATGACGCGGATATCAGGAACAGAATGATACCGCTGGTTGCCGCGCTGTTCAGCAGGATTTTCATAAAGCTCTTCCAGGTCAGGGAACGGTAAAACAGTGAGAGGATCAGGCAGTACAGCACACAGATGCCGGCGCCTTCTGTGGCAGTAAAGATACCGCCCACAATACCACCGATGACGATCACGATCAGCAGCAGGCTGGGTATGGCGTCCAGGGTAATCCGGACCGCCTCTGAGGCTGAAACCTTCGGGCAAACAGGATAATTATGTTTCTTCGCATAACAGTATGCAATCGCCATGGTGCTCAGGCCCATTAATATGCCGGGAATATAGCCCGCCATGAACAGGGCTGAGACAGATACGCCGCCTGCAACTGTGGAGTATACGATAAATGCGCTGGTTGGCGGAATCAGAAGCCCGGTCGGGGCCGATGCAATATTCACACAGGTGGAAAATGCAGGATCATACCCCTCTTCCTCCTCCATAGGAGCCATGATGCCGCCGATAGCTGAAGCCGCTGCCACCGCTGAACCGGACAGCGCGCCAAAGAACATGTTAGCCAGCACATTGGTATGTGCCAGGGAGCCTGGAATACGTCCGGACAGCAGCTGGGCGAACCGGATCAGCCTTCTGGCAATGCCGCCGTTGTTCATGATATTACCCGCAAGTATGAATAACGGGACTGCAAGAAGGGAAAAGCTTTCCACACCGCTGTTCATCTTTTGCATGACGATGAAGCTGGTCTGGTCCCAGGGCAGATTCACCAGAGTGGTAGCAATGGAGGAAATTGCAATACTGACGGAAATGGGGCATCCCAGAATCAGCAAGATTGCAAAAACCCCAAACAATACAAGAGCAGTAATCGCTATATTCATACTTATTTGTCCTCCTCCTTAATCGTGATTCCGGTCATATCTTCCCAGATATTGATAAGCTGTGCAACCATGATAAACACTCCGGAAATCGGAGCCATGCTGTATACCAGGCTTCTGGAAATGCCCAGCAGGGCTGAGTATTCTTTTCTGGCACTGAGTGCAAGCTTGGTACCTCCCACTGTCAGGATTGCCAGAGCAAATGCAAATATCAACAGATCAATAAAGATCATCAGAAAACGTCTCTTTTCAGGCGTCATCTTGTTATGGAGCAAAAGAAGAGCCATATGCTGTCTGGTGCAGAACCCATAGGCCGCGCCCATGAAGCCGGTCCATATCAGCAGATACCGGACAATCTCTTCTGTAAAATCGCTGGGACTGTTTAACACATAACGGGTAAATACCTGGTAAATAACAAGAAAGCTCATGGCTACCAGAAGGATAGCCGATATCCATGACAGCAGGAATACCATCCCCCGCTTTAGTTTGGTAAAGAACTGTTCCATAATTCCCTCCTATTCCACTGAATTAATGATTTCCAGAACATCCCCAACTTTGGGATACTGTGACTTATAGCTCTCGATCATATCTGCTGTGGCTGAGCGGAATGCCTCCTTGTCTACATCTTCGATGAAGGTTACCCCCATGTCGTTGGTGGCTGTCTCGACTGCCTCTGCCACAGTCTGCTCCCATTTTTCGATATGATTTTCCGTGGATTCCTTTGCCGTGTCAATCAGAAGCTGCCTGTCCTCCTCCGACAGTTTTTCCCAGGTATCCGTGGCAATGACCAGAACGTCCGGGATCATGGTATGCTGGTCCACCGAATAGAACTTGCAGATTTCGCCGTGCATACCGGTTGTCAGAGCTGTTTCATTATTTTCTGTGCCATCAATGATTCCGGTCTGAAGGGCAGTATACACATCACCCATAGCCATTGCAACAGGAGTACCGCCAAGGGCTTTCAACATATCTGTCTGTGACTTCATGTCTTGTACACGTATCTTTAATCCGTTTAGGTCCTCTGGTGTGCGGATCGGGCGGTCTATGGTGTAAAAGGAGCGGGATCCGGAAGTGTAATAGGTCAGCGTAACAAATCCATCCGCCTCACTTGAACGGAAAAATTCTCCCATCTGCTCCGAACCCATTACCTTATAATAGTTCTCATTGTCATCAAATATGTAGGGCAGACCGAAGGTATGATACCCTTCGTTATACGTTGCGAGTCCCGGGGCCGATACGCGGGTCATATCCACCACACCGGCCATCAGCTGCTCCAAAACCTCTGTTTCAGAGCCAAGAGTACCGTTGGGGAAGATTTTTATCTGGATACGTCCGTTGCTCTTTTCCTCCACACGGTCGGCAAATTCCTGCAGAGCGATTGATGTAATGTGGGTTTCTGCCAGGTTGTGGGCCAGATTCAGTACCAAGGGATGTTCTGCCGTTGCATCGGCGCTGCCCGCCGCCCCCGAGCTGGCACATCCGGCCAGGGTCAAGGCAGTCAGGACGGCCGCTGTCAGTAAGCCTGCAAATTTTTTCATAATCGTGGATCTCCTTCCTGTACTTACATTCCAATCATATCAAACTGCTCGAATGAAATGATTAAATCATAGTCTTTTTTGGGGTTCGGATATTTTATCTGTACAGATTTCAGTGTCTGGCTGTAATACCATCCAATTTGGGCTGCTTCGTATTTCTTCCGGTGAAGAAAGTGAGGAAGCTGCTCCCCAGCCACAGTTACTGCAAACGGTGCCTTTTCTCTGTGGATTAAGTCTATCTGCATATCCTCCACAGCCGTTTCATAATTTCCTTCCTGCTTAAAGGAGAGAACGGTGCGGATGCCCGCGGTCATGGTAATTTTTGTTTTCAGATAAACGCCCTTTTTGTAGTCTTCAGTATTTCCGTCATCCTCATACAAGGTAAATGAGCGGTCACGGTCCGGCGCGCATAAGAGGCGGATGCCTTCAACCTTCTCTCCTGCCAGGTTGTTCATCTGGTTCAGTGCCATGGGGATGATGGCCCCTGCCCGTATAAACAGGGGAATACTGCATAATGTGACCGGTATTTCAATGGTCTGTCCACCCTCGTATGCCTCCCGTGTATAGAAATCATAGAACCGCTCATCCTGCGGCAGGTAGATCCTGCGGGTCGTGGCACCTTTTTCCACTACATTGGCAACGAAAAGGGAATCGCCAACCATAAAGTCCACGCCTTCTTCATAGCAGGCCGGATCCTGCTGGAATGCACTGCACATAGGCTCCATGATAGGAAGTCCGGTTTCATGGGCGCGTGCCATGAGAGAATAGAGATAAGGAATCAGCTGGTACCTGAATTTGATGGCATCCCGGATATATCCGGTACAATCCCCATACATCCACGGTTCGGTTACCGTGTTGTCCGTGTTCACGGAGTGTACGGAGAATCTGGGCTGGAAAATACCGTTCTGCACCCATCTAACCATCAACTCTGCTTCCGGGGAAGGCCCATAAAAGCCTCCGATGTCTGCGCCCTGGTTGGCAACGCCGGACAGGCTCATGCCCAAAATAGTGGCTATGTTATACTTAAGTGATTCCCAGCAGGTCAGGTTATCCCCTGCCCACGTCTGAGCATATCTCTGGATTCCCGCATGTCCGGAACGGCACACGATAAATGGTCTGGTATTATCAAAGGTTTCCCTCACTGCTTCTGCCGTTACATGACACATGATGTTAGACATGGCGGCCTTTACCTGGCCGATGGTAGTCCCGTTTCCCTCAAAATCACAGCGGCAGTCTTTATCAACCAGACTGTCATATTCGCAGTTATCGTTCCACACAGAGCTGGTTCCCATCTCCAGGACCGACTTTTTCAGCATATCCTTCCATACTGCTCTGGCAGTCGGTTTCGTAAAGTCTACGAACACACCCTTTCCGCCCCACCAGGTGCCGACTCCCGGTTCATCTCCCTCACTGTCCCTTACAAAAATATCCTGCTTCTTCATTTCTGCAAGCTCCGGATGGGACAACAGGATTCCGGGTTTTACATTGGGAGATACGGTTATTCCACGCTTTGCCATTTCTGAAAAGAATTTTTTGGGGTCCTTGAAACGCTTCTTATTCCATGTAAATACACAGCGCTTTAAGCCTTCTCCGGTTTCCTGTGAGGTGTAACCGGATGAGAGCTGAAAACCGTCTACAGGGATATCCTCTTCCTTCGTGGTATCTATGAATTCCAGGATTGCGTCATCACAATCCGCCTCCAATTCAGGATAATACATGGATGAACCCAGGTATCCCAGGGCTGTGCGCGGAAGCATCGCAGATTTTCCGGTCAGATCTGTATAGCGCTCTACGACTTGGCGTATGGCTGGACCTGCAATAAAGAACAGGTCAATATCGCCCGCGTCGGTCCGGTAACGGCTGTGCATGTTCCAGTAATTGCTTTTCTCACGCCCCATGTCAAAATCACACTCAGCCGTATTATGGTAGAAATAGCCCACTGCCTTTCTGGTACTGCGGTTGAGCTTGATATAAAAAGGTATATGCTTGTATAAGGAATCTGTCTCCCTGGGATTATAGCCCATGGCATCCTTTGGGCTCATGCACATGTATTTCTGGGCTTTATTCCACTCTCCGCTTTTTTCTCCAAACCCATAGAAACAATCCTCCGGTGAAATCTCGCTGGTATGGATCCGACGGTGGTTGGAATCCTCCTGGTATGCCAGATCTACAATATCTCCATGAAGCATGGTTCCATCCTGGTCATAGATGCGGATGGAAAAAGGTTCTTTGTCTACAACTGCCTTCAGCTGCTTACCCTGAATCACCGCTTGTTTTTCTCCATCCGTCAGTTTGGATTCTGCCGGCTGGATCCGTTTCCGATAGTCCTTCATCAGGTCATCCATGGGATCCTCCCATGCGGTCATGACCAGGCTATAGGATCCTTCTTTAAAATCTCCGTCAAACCCTGCCCGAATTCTTATAATAGAATCAGTCAGAAACCATATTCGGATTTCTACGCAGTTGGTCTGAATCGAATAATAGCCATCTCTGGAGCAGATTCCAAGTGCCTTTTTACAAACTTTCATACCGTTCCTCCTTGAGTTATTCTGGTTCAATCATACAGAAAAGCAGGTTTAAAAGCTAGACGGATTTTGCAGTGTTTTTGTAGAAACTTTGCATATTTTGCTCTTTTGAACGAAATGAATTTTGAATATTTCACGTAGGATACCATGAGAAAATGATTGCTTAATCGTATATTTTGACTGAAAAGGGATCAAACATAAAAAAACTATCCCTTTTAAGAGAACAAGATACGTTCGTTTTTGACCAGGACAGAGCAATTTTCGTCTAGTATATGATTTTCGTCTACAGTATAATGAAAATAATTTTTGATAAGGAGGAATTTTTATGGCAAGTATGACATGTCACTATTATAGTTCTACACTGGGAAATAATATTGCAATTAATGTTATCATCCCAACTCCACAGGGAAATGAACAGATTGTGGATCAGGATGTACAAAAACAGTATCAATATGAAACCGGCTTACCTGTAGTCTATCTTCTGCACGGCGCCTATGGGGATTTCAGCTCCTGGATCCGTTACAGCAATATCGAGCGGTATGCCCAGGAACGGTGCTGCGCCGTGGTCATGGCCTCTGCGGGTAACTTCTTCTATCAGGACATGTATCACGGAAGCGCCTACCGCACCTTTTTTACGGAAGAACTTCCCGTATTCATCACAAGCGTGTTTCCTGTTTCCTCCAAAAAGGAGGACACCTATATTGCCGGATTCTCCATGGGAGGCTACGGAGCCTGGTACCTGGCCTTGTCAGCGCCGCATCTGTATGCAAAGGCTGCCAGCATGTCCGGAGCGCTGGACATTGCAGCTTTATATAAGCAGGCATCGGAGGGCGCCATAGATAACCCATTCCCATGGCATGATATCTTCCGGAACCCGGAAATGCTTTCCGGCAGTGACAAGGATTTGTTTGCATTATATGAACAGTGCAGGAATAACCATATGGTACCAAGTCTGTATCAGGCCTGCGGTACCGAAGATTTCCTATATGATATTAACCGTTCTGTGAAAATGCGCATGGAAGATATGCAGGCAGATCTTGTCTACGAAGAAGGACCAGGCGGACATAACTGGGATTTCTGGGATGCTTATATCCGCAGGATCCTGGATTGGATGTTGGAAAAAAGATAACTGGATGCATGGAAAAGTTCCATAAAACATAACAGCTGATACCAAAAGCGCCTCCAGGTTTTGTACCTGAAGGCGTTTTCGATTCGAAACGGCGGTTCCATATTTCTTATAATTGTTATTCCTTTCCGGTTAGGAATTACGTATTTTTAAGGTTGTACGGCTGTATTTGCCTCGTTTAACAGCAGTGCTTTTGCGAAAGCCCTGTTATCGCTGGTAAGTAAAAAGAAGAATGCACTGCTGCGGCATTTTTGCTGCCGCTGGCCTTTCAGGACAAAGTCGTAGCCCATGGCGCATTTGGAGTTGCATGCGGATGGGTCCAACAGGCGTTTGCACACAGGCGCGTCCTGGATGGCCTTTGCCAGCTCGTCGGAGATGGCATCGAACACCTCCATGTAGTCCGCCAGATGGTTTGGATAGATGCGGACCATCAGTCCCTTTCTGCGGAATACGTAGTTGAGGATCGTCTTTTTATTCTGAAGGCAGGAGACGACATAGCCGCTTTTTGCCTGCTTTATCTCTGTTTTGCAGCCGAGTTTCGTCAGCTCTTCATGCAGTTCCCTTACAAACTCCCGGTTATCTCCATCGACAGTGGATAAAAAATCATCAAATGTATATTTTTCGCTCATAACGCTGCTCCTTTTTGCATTTTCATCGTTCTTCTATAATGGGTATCCATATCTGGGCCTTATACGTATCGCTGGTCTGATCCCCTTCACTGTACCATTCTAACTCGGGGCAGGGCGCATGTTTAAAGGGGTACTTTAAAAGCCACTCCTCGTTAAGATACTTCCAGCCATGGTGTATGGACTGCGGTATTTTACCATGGCAGTCGAAGACGGCCCATGCGGCTGGGGGAATGACGATCTCATCAAATCCCGGAGGCGCTTCCTGATCGGATATTACCATGATGGAATAGACCGTCTCATCGCGCTGTTTACAAAAATCAGTAAACAGACCGAAGATTCCTTTTGGATTACCGCGGTCCAGCGAAATCAGCTTCGCCGTATCGCCCCGCGCATGGCATTCGCTCCAGAATTTGGGAATCTGGAGGTATTGCTCTCCGTTTTTACAGGAAAATGTTTTGCTTTTACCGATAAGCCGGAAAGACTCTTTCTGATCGATATGCCACGAATACTGCTGTCTGTTTGATATCTGCATCTTCGGCGCTATTTTTAATTCTGAACGGCCATCCCTTGCTTCTTTGGGCGTTATGCCGTGAAACTGCTGGAAGGCTTTCGTAAAGGAGGTCGGCGAGGCATAGCCGTACTTATAGCTGATATCAACCACCTTTAAATCCGTGCTTTTTAAGTCATAGCCGGCCAGCGTCAGTTTTCTGGAGCGGACGTACTCGGAAAAACTGATTCCATTCATATAGGAAAAGACCTTCTGAAAGAAACCAAAGGAGCAGCCCGCAATGTCCGATACCACGTTTTCGTCAATGGGTTCTTCCCGCCGCTGCAGATGGTCTTCCACATAATCGATGATTCTTTGTAATTTTTCGTTCCATTCCATTTTAAGTGATCTCCGTCTTCCTGGTGTTTTTCTATTTTACCATTTATAAATCCTAATTTCCTCTTATTATTGGTACTGGAAGGATAATTTATCATAAAGATAGACTTCTTTTCATTTTTATGGTATCGTATTTCTTAACAAAGGAAATAATTTCGATTACCGGAGGCTGTTGGAATAGCGATATTCCGGGGCTTCTTTTTAGATGAAAATCAGGAGGGGTTATGAGTATCAGGGCAATTGTAGTGGACAATTCAGAAGAACTTCTGGAAAAAATTACCAGAATACTAAGGGAGATGGAGGACGTCGAGCTGTGCGGCAGCTTCGGTGAAGCGATTGCGGCGATTCAATATGTGAAGGAGAATCCTGTGGATATCGTATTTTCTGACGTGGTGATGCCGGATATCAGCGGGATCACGCTGGCATCCAAGATATATCAGCTTCCAGATCCGCCGGAGGTAGTTCTCTTATCCGGAATACCGGGGTTCTCGCTGGAAGCGTGGAAGATTCGTGCGTTCGGCTTTATTATTAAGCCGTATACGAGAATGCAGATTGTGGATATGTTAAACCGTTACCGGTGCGAGAGGGATGCCCGGAAGGCTCTGTAAACAATTGGAACAGGAGAGGACTTATGATGGAAGCAGATATTCTGTTATTTATGGGACAGAGCAATATGGCCGGACGCGGCGACGATCAGCTGGCCCCGAAGGTGCTGCCCGGTGCTGCCTGGGAATACCGGGCGGTGACGGAGCCGGACAGACTGGTGCCGCTTGTGGAACCATTTGGAGTAAATGAGAACCGTGAGGGAGGAGTCTGGGAGCCAGGCATGAAGACCGGCTCCATGGTGGCTGCGTTTGTAAATGCGTGTTATCGAAAGACGGGACGGCCGGTTATCGCAGTGTCATGTTCCAAGGGAGGTTCCAGCATACGGGAATGGCAGCCGGGTACTCCGTATTTTAAGGACGCAGCGGCGCGGTTTTCCGCGTGCTTAAGCTTTGTGGAGTCTCAGAAGATCGCGGTGCATTCGATCGGGATGGTCTGGTGTCAGGGCTGCACGGATGCGGACAATGGGATGACAAAGGAAGAATATAAAGAGAAGACGCTGACCTTGTTCCAGGCCTTTCAGGCGCTGGGGGTTGAGAATATCTTTTTGATTCAGATCGGAAACCACAGGGAGCAGCCGGACCTCTACGTTCCCATGCAGGAGGCCCAGGAGGAGCTGGCGGCCTCCGTGGATACCATTTTCATGACATCACGGTCCTTTTGCACATTCCGCGACAGGGGGCTGATGAAGGATTCCTACCATTATAAGCAGGAGGCGTATAATCTGGTAGGGGATGAGGCGGGAGCCCAGACCGGGGAAATCCTGAAATAAAACTGAATACAAAATTACTTATGCTGATTGGCCAATCTCCATTCCCGTGGAGGTTGGCCATACGTTTTTTTAAAGGCCCTGGAAAAATGCAGCTGGCTGGGGTAACCGACCCGTGCGCTGATCTCTCCAATGGGAAGATTGGTCGTCTCCATGTACTCGCAGGCCTTTGCCATCCGGAAACGGATCAGGAATTCCTGCGGCGTAACAGAGAGGACATCCTTAAAGATCTTGCCAAAATAGCTGCGGTTTAAGTTACAGAAGGCGGCAATATCCTCCACCGTGATATCGTTCTGGTAGTTGTGTTCCACAAAGGAGACCGCCTCCCGGGCATAAAAATCCTTCAGCTGGCCGCCCACAGCCGTCATACGGCGGTTGGAGGACTTGATCAGCGCGTCGAGAGCCAGATAAAGGTGGCCGATCAAATGAAAGGAAGATTCGGTCGTATGGCCGGCAATATAGATCATCTCGTCTTTTAAGACCTGTTCCATGGCCGGATTGTTGCTGTTGTAAACCGGCAGATCGAAGGACAGGCCGGACAGGGCGATGATCTCCGGCGCCTTCAGGCCGTCGAATTCCACCCACGCGTATTCCCACGGGTCCAGGGAATCGGCAATGTACGTATTGGTCTGGCCGGGCGAGATTAAGAAGCCCTGACCGGCGTGAAGATGGTATTCCGTATCCTTTTTGCTGCTGTCGGTAGAGACGAAGAGTCCCTTTCCGGAAATGATATAGTGAAACAGATAATGGTTGCGCGCCGCCGGCCCGAAGGAGTGGTGCGGATCACATTTCTCCCATCCGTATTGAAACAGGGTACAGTCAACGAAATTCTTATCGGTAAACAGGGCAAATGAAAAATTAGACAAAAAAGCACCTCCGCTCTATTGGTTTCTGGGAATTAATTATAAATATTATATACCAAAATGCGAGGTGACTTCAAGATATTTCGCACAAGAAAGCATTTTGGTATATTTGTATCAGGGTATTTCCATTTACGGTGAGAGTGGCAATGTGCTAATATATAGTCACAGAAACGAAGACATAATTACAAGATGTGCACAAATAAAAGAAAAATTCATTGGCCGATGAAGAAAATCAGATGGTAATAATAACGAAAACTCAGAATGAATCAGGATTGCAAGGAGGAAATAAAAGTGATCAAATTGTGGAAAAAAGGTATAGCACTTACCATGGCGGCGACGATGGCGGTATCTTTAACGGCATGCGGCGGCGGAAATTCTTCATCAGGCGGCAGCAAAGAAGCGGGAAATACACCGGCTGCGGACGCAGGCGGAAAATTAAATGTAGCAATTTGGGATAACGGACAGAAGCCGGGACTGGATCAGATCCTCGCCGATTTTACGAAGGAGACCGGAATCGAGACCGATTTACAGGTAATCACATGGGACAGCTACTGGACACTTTTAGAGGCGGGAGCCTCAGGCGGCGACATGCCTGACGTATTCTGGATGCACTCCAACGAGGCGACAAAGTATATGTCCAACGACATTCTTCTGGATCTCACCGATAAAGTAGCCTCCAGCGAAAAACTGGAGATGGATAAGTTCCCGTCCGATATTAAGGAAATGTACCAGTACGACGGAAAGACCTACGCGGTACCGAAGGACATCGACACCATTGCCTTATGGTACAACAAGGATATGTTCGATGAGGCCGGAATCGCCTATCCGGATGATACCTGGACCTGGGATGATTTGTACGATGCGGCGGTGAAGCTGACTAAGGACGACGGAAGCCAGTACGGAATCGCCATGAACCCCTCCAACGAGCAGGACGGCTGGATGAACGTGATCTACTCCATGGGCGGAAATGTCATTTCTGATGATATGAAGAAGTCTGGTTTTGATGATCCAAACACCATTAAAGCTATGGAATACGTGGATAAGCTGGTAAAAGACGCAATGCCTCCGGCAGCGGTTATGTCTGAGACGGGCACCGATGTACTTCTCGGTTCCGGCAAGATTGCAATGCTGTCCCAGGGCTCCTGGATGGTGGCTGCATTTAAGGACAACGAATACATAGCAGAGCACTGCGACGTAGCGGTTCTTCCAAAGGATGCGGAGACCGGAAAACGCGTTTCTTTATACAATGGTTTAGGATGGGCGGCCAGCGCCAACACAAAGAATCCGGAGGCGGCTTGGAAGCTGATCGAGTTCCTTGGAACGAAGGATATGCAGTTAAAGCAGGCACAGCTGGGGGTTACCATGGCGGCCTATGAAGGCGTATCCGATGAATGGGTAAATAACACGGATAAGTTCCATTTACAGCCTTATCTGGATATGATGAACGGTGATATCGTATTTCGTCCGCATTCCAGAAGCACTCTCGTATGGTGGAATATGATGACGACCGAGTTAAAAGAGGCATGGTCCGGTAATCAGGATATGGCTGCCGTATGCGGGACAATTTCAGAAAAAATGGATCAGATGCTGGCAGACGAGTAAGGCCTGGAGCGTGTTTGAACAATTCGGATATGAATATTCAAACACGCTCTGGTACGAGAAGGAGGGATTTCTGTGGCAAAGGGAACAGAATTGAAAATAAAAAGAAAGATCACCAGCCGGGAAAAGAACGAGTTTTTATGGGGCTGGGCGTTTATCCTGCCGACCATGATCGGACTGATTGTACTGAACATCTATCCGATTATCAAGACGATCTATGAGAGCTTCTTCAAGACAGGCGATTTCGGAAAGGGCAACATCTTCATCGGCCTGGCCAATTACCAAAGGGTCTTAACGGACCCGGAGGTATGGCAGTCGCTGCTTAATACATTCAAATACGCCATCGTGGAAGTGCCGTTTTCCATCATCATTGCTCTGGTTCTGGCCGTGCTGCTGAACCGGAAGATGAAGGGGCGGGCCGCTTACCGTACGATCTTCTTCCTCCCCATGGTTGCGGCCCCCGCGGCGATTGCCATGGTGTGGAGATGGCTCTTTAACTCGGAGTTCGGCCTTTTAAACAACGTGTTCGGAACCAATATTAACTGGATCTCCAACCCGAATATCGCCGTCTATTCCATCGGTGTCATCGGCGTGTGGTCCATCATCGGCTACAACATGGTCCTGTTCTTATCGGGGCTTCAGGAGATTCCGAAGGATTACTATGAGGCGTCCAATATCGACGGTGCAAGCGGGATCTACCAGTTTTTCCATATCACCGTTCCGCTTCTGTCGCCGACTATTTTCTTCGTGACGGTGACCAGAGTGATCGGCGCGCTTCAGGTATTTGACTTAATCTTCATGGTTATGGACAGAAACAATCCGGCGCTCTCCAAGACCCAGTCCCTGGTCTACTTATTCTATCAGTATTCCTTCGTACAGAATAACAAGGGCCTTGGTTCCACCATTGTCGTTGTACTTCTGGCCATCATCATGATCATCACGGTATTCCAGATGAAGGCGCAGAAAAAATGGGTTTATTATAATTAGAGAGGGGGAGACGAAACATGGAAAAAAAGAAAAAGGCGGCAGCCATATCCATTCACGTTGTTTTGATCCTGGTAAGCATTACGATGCTCGTGCCGTTTATCTGGATGGCGCTCACCGCATTTAAGACATCAACAGAGGCAACTTCTGTCAATCCGTTCGTCATCTTCCCGGCCGTATGGCAGACGGATAATTTTAAGACGGTTATCGATAATATGAATTTCCTTCAGCTGTACATCAATACCATCCTGCTGATCGTGGGCCGTGTCGCGGCCGCGGTCCTCACGGCGACCATGGCGGCCTATGCGTTTGCACGGCTGAATTTTAAGGGAAAGAACTTCATGTTTTCCCTGGTCCTGTTTCAGATGATGGTGCCCGGACAGATTTTCATCATTCCGCAGTATTTAATGGTGAGTAAGATGGGCCTTTTGGACACCGTGTTTGCCCTGATATTCCCGGGGCTTGTGACCGCGTTCGGAACATTTCTGCTGAGGCAGGCGTATCTGGGACTTCCGAAGGATCTGGAAGAGGCGGCACGTCTGGACGGCTGCAATATCGGTCAGACATTTTTATACATCATGGCGCCCCTGACCCGCTCCGGCATGGTGGCCCTCGGTATCTTTACCGCGGTGTTTGCCTACAAGGATCTGATGTGGCCCATGATCTGCAACAAGACGGTGATGCCGCTGTCCGCCGCGCTGGCGAAGATGCAGGGGCAGTATACGAATAATTATCCGCAGCTGATGGCGGCTTCTCTGCTGGCCTGTGTGCCGATGATTGTGATCTACTTAATATTCCAGAAACAGTTTATTGAAGGTATTGCAACTTCCGGCGGAAAGCTGTAGGATAGAAAACTATAGGATAACGGCAGAGAGAAAGGGATGTGTGAAACGATGAATGTATTGAGTGAAGACAGTATTTTCGGGCAGATATTCGGATTCCTGGGAAATATGATCGCGTTAAATATCCTCTGGCTTGTGACGAGTCTCCCCATCGTGACGATCGGGGCCTCGACCACGGCCATGTATTACACGGCGCTGAAACTCCATAAGGATAAAGATGTCACGGTCTGGAAGGCATTTTTTCACAGCTTTAAGCAGAACTTCATGCAGGCGACGGCCATCTGGGCGGTTTTTGCCGCGGTGGAAGCCCTTCTCCTGTCCTGTGGCTTTATCGGTATCGGGCTGATCACGGGAGTGCTGCTGCTTTACATATTTCCGGTCATTGCCGCATTTTCCAACACCCTGGGTAAGCTGGCCGGCCATGCATTCTATTTCGCCTTTCACAAGCCGGGATACTTGATTGCCACGGCCGCCCTCACATGCCTGCCGATGTATTTTACCATGGTGGATGCGAAGCTTTTTCCCGTCTATCTTCTGATCTGGCTCATGTGCGGATTTTCATTGACGGCTTACGGCAACGCGTGGTTTTACTTGAGGCTGTTTCAGCCGCATCTCAAAGAGTGTCAGAAAAATACTTTTATATAAAATTATAAGGAGATCAGGTTATGGCTATCATTATGAATCAGGCAGAACAGGTATTTACGCTTCAGACGAAACGGACGACTTATCAGATGAAGGCAGGCGATTACGGGATTCTGCTTCATCTCTACTATGGCGCAAGGGTAGAGGACTGTACTATGGATTACCTGCTGCACAGAAAAGACGTGGGATTTTCCGGAAATCCTTACGAGGCGGGGGAGGACAGAACATTTTCCCTGGATACGCTGCCTCAGGAATTTCCCTCCTATGGAGTGGGGGATTACCGGAACAACTGTGTGGGCGTGTGTCAGGCGGACGGAACGCGGGCTGCCGACTTCCGCTATGTCTCCTGGGAGATCCGGGAGGGGGCCCATAAGATTCCGGGGCTGCCGTGCCTGTTCGACGAGGATGAAACGGCGGAAACGCTGGTGATATTCCTGGAGGACGCGGCGTCTTCCCTGAAACTGGAGCTGTACTACGTCGTATTTGCGGACCGCGATGTGATCGCCCGCTCCGCCAGAATCACCAATGGAGGAAAGGAGGCGGTCAGGCTGGAGAAGATGATGTCCGCCTGTCTGGAACTGCCGAACGGCTCCTGGGAAGCGATTCATTTCCACGGGCGGCACGCCATGGAGCGAAGGCTGGAGCGCCTTCCGCTGATGCATGGGACGATGGAGGTGGGAAGCCGGAGAGGCACCTCCAGCCATCAGCACAATCCCGGTGTGATTCTGTGCTCGCCTGACGCGACGGAGGAACACGGCGGCTGTTACGGCTTGTCTCTGATTTACAGCGGCAGCTTTTCCATGGAGATCGAGATGGACCAGATGGATTCCGTGCGGGCCGTATGCGGAATAAATCCGGAATTCTTTGAGTACCGGCTGGAGCCGGGAGAGGCCTTCGACACGCCTCAGCTCATGATGACCTACAGCGGAAGCGGCCTGGGCCGTATGTCTGCCAATTTCCATTCCATTATCCGCCACAATCTGTGCCGGGGAAAATATAAGTTTGCCAGGAGGCCGGTCCTTATCAACAACTGGGAGGCCACCTACTTTGATTTTAATGAAGAGAAGATTCTCTCCATTGCCAGACAGGCATCGGAGCTGGGCATCGAGATGCTGGTGCTGGATGACGGCTGGTTTGGCAGCCGGGACAGCGACAATGCGGGCCTGGGAGACTGGTTCGTCAATACGGATAAGCTGAAGGGCGGACTGACGGATCTGGTTACAGGCATCAACGGTCTGGGCATGAAATTCGGCATCTGGATCGAGCCGGAAATGGTAAATGAGGACAGCCGCCTGTACCGGGAGCATCCGGACTGGGCTTTGACGATACCGGGCAGAAAACCGTGCAGAAGCAGGAATCAGCTGGTGCTCGACATGTCCAGGAGCGAGGTCAGGGACTACGTATTCGATTCGATTGCTGCGGTCTTAAAGAGCGCCAATGTCGAGTATGTAAAATGGGATATGAACCGCAGTATCTGTGATGTCTACAGCGCCGTTCTCCCCAAAGAACGCCAGGGCGAGGTTTACCACCGCTATGTGCTGGGCATCTATGACCTGATGGAGCGCTTTACGTCGTCATTTCCCAATATCCTTTTCGAGGGCTGCAGCGGCGGAGGCGGCCGTTTCGATCCGGCTATCCTGTATTACTCGCCGCAGATCTGGGGCAGCGACGATACGGATGGCATCGAGCGGCTGGAGATTCAGTACGGAACTTCGTTCTTCTATCCGATTTCGGCCGTCGGCTCCCACGTATCGGCCATACCGAACCATCAGACGGGACGAAGGACACCGCTTGCGACGCGCGGCGTGGTGGCCATGGCCGGCAGCTTCGGTTATGAGATGGATTTAAATCTCCTGACCGAGGATGAAAAAGAAGCAGTGAAGGCGCAGGTGGAAGACTATAAGAAGTATTATGACCTGATTCACAACGGGGATTACTACCGTCTCACCAGTCCGCAGGGAGATTCCGGTTTCACCGCGTGGCAGTTTGTATCCGGCGATAAGACGAGGACTCTGCTTAATCTGGTGATCACTCATGTGAGGGCTAATGCCCCTGACCTCTGGTTTAAGCTCCGCGGCCTTGACCCGGAGAAACGGTATCGTCTGGAGGAAAATGGCCGTATCTACAGCGGCAGCGCGCTGATGAATGCCGGGATATCCATCCCGATGATTATGGGCGATTATCCGGCTGTGCAGATGGTACTGACGGAAGTCTGACGGTGAAGGGCTGATCATGGTTTTACAGGATATAAACGTTTAAAGGGCTGTGAAAAAATGGAGTTGATTTCATTCCATTTTTTCACAGCCTTTTCAATTTTCCTTCTTTTGAAGCCGAAAAAGGGAGTTGATTTTTATCTCCGAAAACGTGACTTATAGCACGGTGTCCAAAACGCCGTCATGGTTCATGCTATAATTCACGGTAGAGAAATGTGGGATTTGACTCCTTTGGCAGTCGCCAAATGGGTGCGCCGGCGTGTCTGCCTGGCTTGCTGCCCGCAGAAATAAAATAAGGAGGAAATGAAATGAGAAAAATGAAGAACGGAAAGCGGATTTTATCTGTATTTCTCACGCTTTCCATGGTCTTTTCCATGTCGGGAGCGCCAAGCTTCGCGTGGGAGGACGCCCAGCTTTCTAAGGATCAGGGACTAAGTGCAGAGTTCGCTGGCCGGAAGGCGACGGACAGCAATGCGGCCACCCCGTCTGCGGCGTCTAAAAGACAGGCGGAAATCCCCCTGGACGACACCGTGACTGAATTGGAAGCAGGAAAAACCTACACCATCAGCAGCCTGGAGGAGCTTGAGAGACTGACGGAGTTAGTCAATGATCCGGATACCAATCAGGCCAGCAGGGAGACAAAGTATGAGCTGTTAGAAGATATTGACAATGCCGGGAATATCATGATCGGAACCGGAGCAGAAAACCCGAGTGAGAGCGTGAAAAGCTATTTTAAAGGAAGCTTTAACGGAAACGGCCATGTGATCCGGGGGCTGGCCATTACGGCCGATCCGGATTCCATGAAGGGGCAGGATGCAGTGGGCCTGTTCCGCCATGTGGCAGGAGGCAGTACAATACAACAGTTGGGCGTGGAGGGAACCGTTACGGTTACTGCTGCCTATTCCAGGTCTTATCGCGACGCTGGCTGTAATGTAGGCAGTCTGGTGGGAGCCTTAGAGGGCTCTTCCTATGTGAAGCAGTGCTACTCTGCCTGCGAGATCACCGTTGATCAGGATTTGGACGATGGCGCTGTCAATGTCAGCGCCGGCGGTCTGGTGGGAACGACAAAGGACAACGGGTGGATTATGGACTGCTATACCACCGGCGACGTGTCGATATGGCCCAGTGAATCAGCAATGGCGATCGGCCATGCCGGCGGCGTGGTGGGCCAGATGCAGGAGGGAGTTGTACAGCGCTGCTACGCCACAGGCACGGTTACGGGGCCGGCGAATGGCGGTTTTGGTTATCAAAACCCGGGCGTCGGCGGTATCGCAGGCTATGTGGCTTCCTACAGGGCCTACATAGAAAAATGCTGTGCGCTGAATGTGAAAATTACGGCTTTGGGGGAGAATGCGCAAAGCTTTGGCCGGTTGGCCGGGTATCTGGGAAGCTCCGGTATGATAACAGACTGCTCTGCCCGCCAGGATATGGTTTTGGGAAAAGAGGGCGAGGAGGCAATGCTCAAAGAGGAGGGCTGGTCAGACCTTCAAAAGGCGGCCAACGGCCAGACTCTTTCCGCCGCTTCAGGCAACGATTCCTTAATGACGTTTTTCCGGCTTTTAGCAGCTTCGAAGAATGTCTGGAATCAGCCTGGGGAAACAGAGCTTGCCGCGGGAGCTGAGCTTCCGTCCCTCATTGCCTTTGACGGAACAGGCACAGATACGCCGCTTCTTCCGGAGGGAGAAGGCGGGACGATCGAGCCGCTTTGGGATGCCGAGGCTCCGGTTATTATTAAGAATTTAGAAAAGAAAAGCGTTGTCAGATATGAACTCAATCAGACTGCAGAACCCTTAACCATCGAAGTGGCAGAGCCAACAGACGGGGGAACCATCAACTATCGGTGGAGGAGGACGGTCTGTGATGAAAACGGCGACAGGGGAAACAACTCTGTTGAATTTATACCGGACAGTAACAAGCCTTCCTGCACTCCTTCCTCCAGCGAGATAGGAATCCACTTATACGATTGTGAGGTTACTAATGAAAATCTACAGGCTACAGGAAAGAAAACGGCCAGCAAAGCAACCTACGGAGTCATTGTGATCATTGAGGAGCCAAAAGCACCCGTGGAGAATGCCGAGGAGCCGAAGATTACCCTGGATACCACCGGAAAAAGCGATTATTGGGTGGGAGATGAGGCCGAGGAATTAAGGATAAAGGCCGAGTCCCAGGACGGAGGCACCTTATCCTATCAGTGGTATAGCAATATAAATGCCAATTACGACACAGGCACCCCGATTGAAGGAGCCACGGAACCTGCCTATACGCCATCCACGGAGAAGGCAGGCCAGATTTTCCACTGGTGCGTCATCACCAATACCAACGAGAAGGCCACGGTGAATAAGACGGCCCAGGCTGTCAGCACTATGGTAAATGTCCATACTATGGCGGTGGATAAGCCTTACTTTATCGTTGATCTGGACGAGAAGCCGAGGGAATGTATCCAGCTGGATTCTCTGTCGCTGCGGGTCGACGCCATGAGTGAAAATTTCAGCACGCTCACCTGCCAGTGGTATCAGAGTACGGATAAAGAAAACTGGGAGCTGTTAAGCGGAAAAACCCAGAATATCCTTCCTGTCCCTACAAACGAAGTAGGAACTGTATACTACCGCTGCCAGGTGACAAGCCAGAAATCCTTCAGCGGTGTCATGAAGGAGGTCAAAATAAACAGTAAGACTGCCACGATCGTGGTAAATCCGCCGCCGGAAAAGGCCGATAAGCCGGTGATTACTTTGGATCTGGAAGCCAAAACCGTTACATACCAGCAGAATCAAAAGGCTGATGAGTTATATATCGGCGTAATGAATCCGAAGGATGGAGGAGAAATCAGCTACCAGTGGTACAGGAGCCTGAAGGCGGATCAGAGCGGCGCAGAAGCCATCGACGGTGCGAAAAGCTCCAACTATCTGCCGTCCAGCGAGGAACTGGGAACGACCTATTACTGGTGTGTTGTGACCAATACCAACGAGAAGGCCACACAGGAGAAAGAAGTCTCTGTGTCCACGCAGGCAGTTACCATTGTAGTTGAAGAAGCAAAGGCACAGCGCCCCAGTCTCGGCTCCAATGCGAATGAGGTAAAGTATACAAAGGGAGAAGAGCCGAAGGCCATGATAGTGGATGCATGGGTGACGGACGGAGGAACATTAAGCTATCAGTGGTATGAGATGGCAGACGGTCAGTGGAAGCTCATAGAAGGAGCTGTCGAGAAGAGCTATAAGCCTTCCACAAAAGACAGCGGACTGTTTCGTTATAAATGCGCCGTGACCAATACCATTTTGTCCGGCGATCACAGTACCATCGATGCAACCTGGTTCATTGAGGTTTCAGGGCCTGTAACCGATGCGAAACCGCCGATCCTCTTAAAGGATTTGGATGAGGAGATGCAGACCTGCGAAATGGGAAGCGGAAACTTTATCACTCTTACGGTTGATGCAAAATCGGAAGACGGCGGAAAGGTGGAATATCAGTGGTTTAAAAACGATGTAAAGAGCATGACAGGTGCCGCCTGGCTCCCGATGTATAACAATGAAAAAACGATCATTCCCCATATGGATAAGCCGGGGATTACGTACTATTTCTGTAAGATTATCAATTTCAAGCCCGAGGCAACGGGAAACCAGACAGCAGAGGTTATGAGTAAGATTGCATGCGTTCAGGTGCTGGGCAGGGAGGAAGGAGGGGCACAGTATCCAACTGTCAGCTCTGATGCCGGCAAAAGGGAGTATGCAAAGGGTGAAAAGGCAGCTAAAATGGGCGTCACCGCATGGGTGACGGACGGAGGATCGTTAAGCTACCAGTGGTATGTGAAGAATGGAGACGGTCAGTGGAATGCCATAGAGGGAGCTACGGGCAACAGCTATCTGCCCTCCACCGAGATTCCCGGAACGTATGAGTATCAGTGCAGGGTGACAAATACCATCGAATCCGGCAATCAGAGGACTACTACCGTAGGCTGGACCGTCAAGGTTCTGGATAAAGAACCGGATCAGCCCGCAGAGCCGGAGAAACCGGAAAATAACGGAGGAAGCTCCGGCTCCAGCGGAACCGGGGAATCGAAAAGCAGCCTGCCGGTGAATTACAGAGGCGCTACGAAGCTGATAGAAGGAATTCGTGTTCCGGAATACGTGACAGAAGGAACCTGGCAGAAGGAGGCTGGCGGCTGGAATTTTTACGGAGCCAACGGAAGCTATGCAAATGTCTGGGCTGCCGCATTTAATCCCTATGCCAATATCCTGGCCGGGCAGTCTGCCTTCGACTGGTTCCGGTTTGACGAAAACGGATACATGATGACCGGATGGTATACGGACGAAAACGGAGATACCTATTATTTGAATCCGGTTTCCGACAACACCTTAGGACGGATGGTGACCGGATGGTATCTCATTGACGGAGTTTACTACTACTTTAATGAAGAACCTGACGGAACCAGAGGAAAAATGTACCGGAATACCAGGACACCGGACGGATATCTGGTGGATGAAAATGGGAAACTGGTAGAATAGAGACAAAATAGAAAGTGGCTGTGAAAAAATGGAGATAATTTAATTCCATTTTTTCACAGCCCTTTCATTTTTCTAAATTCCCTTAGCGTAAGCTGACTGTTGCCCTGTGTGACAGGAATAGGCAGGCAGAAATAGGAAAGGATAGAAATATAGAATGAAATCTGGTATGATGGGAACGTAATGCCGGACAGGCGGGAAAGGGCTGGTGAATGACATGGACAGAAACGAATTCAGAATGCAGATGGAGGAAGAAGAGCAGAAGGAACGCCAGTGGCAGGAAATCGTGGACTACTACGGCGGACAGAAGGATGCGAAGAGCCAGGATAATATCGTGGAGATGCTTCGGGAGGTACAGGAACTGTACGGATACATTCCCTCGGAGAAGACCGGCGCGATGGCAGATGCACTGGGCGTGAAGCAGACGCTTCTCTTACAGCTGATCAAACTGTATCCCAGCTTTAAGAAGGCGCCTTACGGACACTGCATCACGGTCTGCACGGGTGCGCGCTGCGGCAGCAAGGGGTCCGCTGAAGTTTTTGAGGCGGTGCTGAAGGCGGTGGAGACGAGAGAGTCCGGTGCGTTCAAGATCATGATGAAGGAATGCCTAAAGCAGTGCAAAACCGCTCCGAACCTGATGGTGGACAGCGATTCCTACGGTCATGTAAGGCCGGAGGAGGTCGCCGCAATTCTGAGTAAATACTGACGGTTTTAGCAGGAAAAAGCAGGCAGAATGGGACTGGCACACCGGGTTCTTACTTATTCATAAGCGGGAACTCCGGCGGGGGCAGTCCCTGATTTTTTGCCCCATTATCATAGACGAACCAGAGAGGCTATGCTATAATATTAAAATAGCGAAAAAAGAACCCTTTTTTCATGTTACGGGACAATACGCCCTATAATATGAAAATGTTCCGCATGGAGGCGCGCCCCGCTTTGCCTGCGGAACCTATATTCTAAGGAGACTGATATGAAAGAAAAAATAAAAGTAAAGGGGCAGCTGAGGGCTTATATGCAGTGGCCGTTATATCTATCGGCGATGCTGATTATCATGAATGCGATAATCGGCGCGGTCAGCGTGACGGCCGGGATTATTATGGCAGTGTTTACGCTGCTGTATATCGGAATCGCTCTGTGGATCTACACCTACAGAAAGAAACGACTGCTAAACGGCCTGGTGGAATTTTCTGCGGAATATTCCTGGATGCAGAAACAGCTGCTTACCGACCTGGAGCTTCCGTACGGAATTGCGGATGAGAGCGGCCGGGTGCTCTGGGGGAATACTGCTTTGGCAGAAGTGCTGGGCGAGGAAAAACCATTTAAAAATACCAGAAAAAACTTATCATCGATTTTCCCGGAGATCACAAAGGAGGTCCTGGATTTAGAGGAGGGCTCCGTGGTACTCCACTGCACGTGCAGCGACCGTAAGTATCAGGTTCAGCTGAAGGCCGTTTACATGAAGGATTCCATCGAGGACATAGCGGATGCCATCGGTACCGAGGACGCGGGTCAGATGCTGATCGCGGTCTATTTATTCGATGAGACGGAGATTCTTACTTATAAGCAGATGGTCAACGACCAGAAGATGGTGGCCGGCCTCATCTATCTCGACAACTACGAGGAGGCTCTGGAGAGTGTGGAAGAGGTGCGCCGTTCTCTTTTAACCGCACTGATCGACCGGAAGATCACCAAGTACATCACCGCCATGAACGGCATCGTGAAGAAGCTGGAAAAGGATAAGTATTTCATTGCGATCAAACAGTGCTATATTCAGGAGCTGAAGGATAACCGTTTTTCTATCCTGGAAGATGTGAAGACGGTCAACATCGGCAATGAGATGGCGGTAACCTTAAGTATCGGCCTCGGCATGAACGGGGAGAGTTACAGCCAGAACTACGACTATGCCCGTATCGCCATCGATATGGCTCTGGGACGCGGAGGCGACCAGGCTGTGGTAAAGGATGGGGAGCGGATTCAGTACTTCGGCGGCAAGGCGCAGCAGGTGGAGAAGACCACCCGCGTGAAAGCCCGGGTGAAGGCCCACGCCCTCCGTGAGCTGATGGAGACGAAGGATCGCCTTCTGATCATGGGGCACCGTCTGACAGACGTGGACTCCTTTGGCGCGGCAGTCGGCATCTACCGGATTGCCACGGCCATGAACAAGAAGGCCAACATTATTATCAACGAAGTGACTTCCTCGGTGAAGCCGATGATGGACCGTTTTACCGGCAACAGCGATTATCCGGACGATATTTTCATGACCGGCGCCAGGGCTGCCGACTTAGTGGACAATAACACCATCCTCGTGGTGGTGGATGTAAACCGCCCCAGCATCACCGATGCACCGGAGCTTCTTAAGCTGGTCAAGACCATTGTGGTTCTGGATCATCACCGCCAGAGCAGTGAGATCATTGACAACGCGGTGCTTTCTTACGTAGAGCCGTACGCGTCTTCCGCGTGTGAGATGGTTGCGGAAGTTCTGCAGTACATCGCCGACGGAATCCGTATCAAATCGGCCGAGGCCGACGCGATGTATGCCGGTATCGTGATTGATACCAACAATTTTACGAATCAGACAGGTGTCCGCACCTTCGAGGCCGCCGCGTTCCTGCGGAGAAACGGCGCCGATGTTGTGCGTGTCCGCAAACTGTTCCGCGACGATCTTGACGATTATAAGGCCAAGGCGGAGGCGGTCAGGGAGGCGGAGATATTTGAGGGCTGTTTTGCGATCAGCACATGCCCGTCCGAGGGCATTGAGAGCCCGACGGTTGTGGGCGCCCAGGCGGCGAACGAGCTGCTTGACATAGCCGGAATGAAGGCGTCTATCGTTATGACGTTCTACAACAATACGATTTACTTAAGCGCCCGTTCCATCGACGAGGTGAATGTCCAGGTCATGATGGAGAAGCTGGGCGGCGGAGGCCACCGGACCATCGCGGGAGCGCAGCTGAAGGACATGAGTCTTGAGGAAGCGAGAAACCGTGTCAAGGAAGTCATCAGAGACATGTTAGAGAAGGGAGATATATCATAATGGAAGTAGTATTATTAGAGGATGTAAAAACACTTGGAAAAAAGGGACAGATTGTCAAGGTCAATGACGGATACGCGAGAAACTTTATTCTCCCGAAAAAGCTGGGAATCGAAGCAACTCCGAAGAACTTAAATGATTTAAAGCTGCAGAAGGCCAATGAGGCCAGACTGGCAGCAGAGCAGCTGGCAGCGGCAAGGGAGCTTGCAGAAAAGCTTGGGAAGTCTTCCATCACCGTTTCCATCAAGGCGGGAGAAGGCGGAAAGGCGTTTGGTTCCGTATCTTCAAAGGAGATCGCATCAGCCATCGCGAGCCAGCTGTCCTTAGACATCGACAAGAAGAAACTGGTTCTTCCGGAGCCGCTTAAGACATTTGGAGTACATGAGGTCCCGATCAAGCTGCACAAGGAAGTGACCGGGAAGCTTGCTGTTAAAGTAGTAGAGAGCTAGGAGGCTTAAGACATGGATGACGCCCTGATCAAGCGGGTACTTCCTCACAGTGTGGAGGCGGAGCAGTCGGTAATCGGCTCCATGCTGATGGACAGGGAAGCGATTATAGCGGCTTCCGAGATCATAACGGCCGATGATTTCTACCAGCACCAGTATGGAGTCATGTTTGAGGCCATGGTAGAGCTTTTCAATGAAAACAGGCCGGTAGACTTAATCACACTTCAGAACCGGTTAAAGGAAAAGGATGTCCCGCCCGAGGTAAGCAGTCTCGACTTCGTGCGGGACATCATCACGACGGTGCCAACTTCGGCCAACGTCAAATCGTATGCGAACATTGTGCGTGAGAAAGCGGTCCTGCGGAGACTGATCAAGGTCAATGAAGACATTGCCAACACGTGTTACGCAGGAAAAGAGCCGCTGGAGACAATCCTGGCGACGACGGAGAAAACGGTATTCGACTTATTGCAGAGCCGTAATTCCGGTGATTTCGTCCCTATCCGTCAGGTTGCGATGAACGTTCTCGAAAAAATCGAGGAAGCCTCCAAAAACCAGGGAACCGTAACGGGAATCCCGACAGGCTTTATCGATCTGGATTACAAGACATCGGGCCTGCAGCCCTCCGACTTTATTCTGATTGCGGCCCGTCCTTCCATGGGAAAAACGGCGTTTGTACTAAACCTGGTTGATCATATTGCGGTAAAAAAAGGTCTGCCGTGTATGGTATTCAGTCTGGAGATGTCAAAGGAGCAGCTGGTAAACCGTATGTTAGCGATGGAATCCAACGTAGATTCCCAGAAGCTTCGAACCGGAACGCTGTCCGACTCCGACTGGGATGCGGTAGTAGAAGGAATTGGTGTCATCGGCAATTCCAAACTGATCATAGATGATACGCCGGGTATTTCTATCATGGAACTGCGTTCCAGATGCCGAAAGATGAAGCTGGAATATGGATTGAGTGTTGTAATCATTGACTACTTACAGTTGATGAGCGGAAGCGGAAAAGGCGGCGGAGACAACCGTCAGCAGGAAATCTCAGAGATTTCAAGATCCTTAAAAGCGCTGGCGCGAGAATTAAGCGCGCCGGTAATTGCATTATCGCAGTTAAGCCGAGCGTGTGAGACGAGGCAGGATCACCGCCCGATGCTGTCCGACTTACGAGAGTCAGGAGCAATCGAGCAGGATGCGGACGTTGTTATGTTTCTTTATCGAGATGATTATTATAATAAAGATACGGATATGCCGAATATTGCGGAAGTTATCATTGCGAAGCAGAGAAATGGTCCGATTGGAACGGTTAATTTAGTATGGAGACCGGAGTTTACGAAATTCGCAAACATGGCCAAGCAATGAGCAGGATAGAAAAAGAGGGATGGGCCGCGCGGAAAACAAGCTTGCACTTTAAGTTTGTTTTCCGCGCGGCCCATCCCTCTTTTTCTATGGGGCGAACGCCCCCCAGGCATACGAATCAGGAAGGTTCTCCAACTATGTTGGTATGGATACAGACTTGGCAGAACCTTCCTGATTCGTATGCCTGGCTCCTGCGGACTCCCTGGTTTCCAAAAGAAAAAAGCATACACTATTCATAATTCCTCGCCCAAACAGCCATAACCGCCATTATTTCCCTACATAAGTCAACAGCCCTTCTGCCGTTTTAGAATCAATCGCCAGAACATTCACGAGTCCTGCATTTAAACAGCCGATCAACGGAGGAATTTTGTTTTCTGCAGCGATGCAGGCACAGGAATATCTTGCGTTCCGAAGCGCATCTAAATTAATGCTGATCGTTCTCTCGTCGAGAGAAGAATCCACGATTTCCCCATTTTTATCAATAAAACGGCAGCATACACTCCCGACAGAGCTGCTGTTCTGAAGATGCATTAACTTTTCACTGGACAGGTAACCGGTGCGCCAGAGACAGCTTTCTTCGGTTGGAACACTGATGTTGGGAAATGCCACATCTATATGATTAATCTGATTGACAATATTACTTATTTTAGAGTCATGCAAAAGCAAATCTACAATAATGGAATTTTCCACGATGACCGGGCAGGGCAGTGTATTTAAGGCCTTTACACCCAGCTTTTGTGAAAAGTGGCGAATGATCTCGTTTGCATAAGTATTGGTATCTGCGTTATCCAGGTTCCCGGCTATCTGTAAGATAGAGGAATTCTCCAAAGATGTATTCTGCAGATTTTCTGCCAGTTTAAGCAGTGTGTACCCCCAGGCGACTCCAATCTTGTCGCCATCTCTCAGAAAACTTTGGAAATAGGGGGCGGCGTGCTTAATTGTATTCTGCAGATTCGTGGTGGTATCCTCTGATGTGGAGCTTACCACAAGCACGTTGTCAATGTTAAAACAATCCTTGATCCGGGTTTCCAGTTCATTTACATTGGCACTGGCAGGAGAGTTGATCTGAATACTTACAATTTGTTCTTCGCGCGCTTTGGCCAGCAGCCGCGAGACTTTTGCGCGCGATAAATTCAGGCGTTCTGAAATTTCCACCTGACTTAAATTTTCCAGATAGTAGAGCCGCGCAATTGTATAAAGAAGCTGTTCATCTATTTGCATGATAAAATCATCCTTTTCTTTGACCTGTTAATTCGTTGTTCTGCTTTTAGTATAGGAAAAAAAAGTAATTTTGTCAATGATTGATAGAGATAAAATGCAAACTACGCTAATAAATGAAATTAATTTCGAGTAAAAGAAATACAAAAATTAAAAAAATAGCGTAAAACAAGGCGGCTCCCGTTTTTGATTTTCATAAAACATACAATAAAACAGTTTCTCGAAGTGAGCAAAATATCAAAAAGCAAGGTGAAAAAGAAATAAATATCACATAAACGACTAAAAACTACAAAAGTATAGAATAAAAATGAAATAACACTTGATAATTAGGGCGACATGTCGTATAATTGACTCATCAAACAGAAAAACCGCTCACTAAATGAACAAAATTTCATTTAAGCGAGCAAATGAGGAGGATGATGGAAAAATATGAATCAAAATTTACTGTTTCACGGAGCCGCTTCTGAGGTGATTACTCCCTTTACCTCAGAAGGTGTCATTGATTTTGAACTGTTGGGAGAAGAAATTGAGTATTTGATTAAAAACCAGGTCACAGGTGTCTTTGTCAATGGGCTGGCAAGTGAAGCTTTGATGCTTTCAACTGATCAGCGGGTAGAAGTTGTTAAAACGGCGGTAAGAGTTGCCGGCGGACGCATTCCGGTCGTTGGGAACCTGCTGTATAACAGCGTGGATTTAGCTGTAGACTGTGTGCGGCAGTACGAGGCCTGTGGATGCGATGCAATTATTATTACACCTCCCCTCATTTATAAGTATACGGAAGACGGTTTATACCATTTCTTTGCAGACATAGCAAGAGAGACGAAACTGCCGGTTTATCTCTATAACGCACCGGAGACGGGCAATAAGATTTCACCGGAAATTATAGGCCGTCTATTTGCAGAAGTGGATAATATGCGGGGATATAAGGACAGTACTCAGGACATTATTCACCAGCAGACAGTTCTGCGGCTCATTGGAAAAGACCGCCATTTTGAATTGATGGCAGGGAGCGACGCTCAGATATTAACAACGAGCATGCTGGGAGGAGTTGGAGTATTTTCCCTTCTTACCTGTATTTTTCCAAAACTAATTGTTGATATCTGTACTACAATTGAAGAGGGAGACTGGGAGACTGCCAAGGACATGCAGGAAAAGATATTAAGAGTCCGTCAGGCGATGAAGATCGGGCCGTTTATGGCGGCGTATAAATATGTAGGCGGTTTGGTAGGCGCTCCTCTCGGAAAGATGAAAGCGCCGCTCAGTGAAGTAAGTGAGATGGATAAAAAGAAAATTGTGGAAATTCTAAAAGAGCAGGGGATGCTGTAAGCAGCGCCAAATCTGAGCAGGGTAATGAAAATAATATGAAATAAAGAAATATAGGAGGAGTTATACATGACTAAGAAACAGCTTGCAAAAATGATGGACCACACAATTTTAAAGGCGACAGCGACACCGGCTGATGTTGAGAAGATCTGCCGGGAGGCTCTGGAGATTGATGCGGCTTCTGTCTGCATTAACCCATGCAATATTGAACTGACAAAGCGTTTGCTGGAAGGAAGCGGCGTAAAAGTCTGCACAGTAATCGGATTCCCTCTGGGAGCGAATACCACATCGGTGAAAATGTATGAAACACAGGATGCCATAAAGCGCGGTGCTGAAGAAGTTGATATGGTAATTAATGTGGGTGCACTTTTGGCGGGAGATACAGATACTGTATACAATGATATCAAAGGTGTCGTGGAGGCGGCAGGAGGAACGCTGGTTAAAGTTATTATTGAAACCTGTTATTTGAGTGATGACCAGAAGAAGACCGCATGCGAGCTTGCGATGAAGGCTGGAGCTGATTTCGTAAAAACTTCCACTGGATTCGGAACCGGTGGAGCAACTGCTCATGATGTGGCACTGATGCGCAGTGTGGTAGGTGAAAAACTTAAAGTAAAAGCCTCCGGCGGAATCCGTACCTGTCAGAACGCGGTCGAAATGATAGAAGCGTCGGCAGACCGCCTTGGAGTATCGGCAAGTATTGCTATTCTGGAGGGCTGGGAAGAATAAGCAGATTGAATTACGGTCGGGAGGTGCAGTTTGTTTGACACAGTGATTGCGGGCGGGGTGATTATCTCCGCACATGACCGCTATAAACCTTTGACAGGAAGTATTGGAATCAGTGGCGGCCGTATTGAATATGCAGGTACCGCTCTTCTCACAAAGGCAGACGGTAAGGAATTTGTTGACGCCCGGGGAAAAATAGTGATGCCTGGGCTGGTCAATGGTCATTGCCATGGTGATATGGGATTTGCAAAAGGCGGAGCCGATAATATGACTCTGGGTGAGCAGATGAAGGATTTCGCGGTCCACAACTGGTTTCTGGACTATATTACGGACGAAGACAGGTATTTTGCAAGGCAGCACACGTATGCAGAAGCGCTTCTTTCCGGTACGACGTTGCTGATGGAGAATATGTACTGGAGCCTTGGAAATTGTTCCCAGAGAGCGTTTAAAGAGATTGGGCTGCGCGGGGCCCTGGCAGAAGACGTGAGATATGACTTTTATAAGTCGGACGGATTTTTAACGAGTGATATGCTGAATGATTTTAAGAACGAGTGCCAGGTGAACGGCCTGATCCCTGTTCTGGGGACACTTCCGGAGGAAGAATTCAGTCATGAAAGACTGGAGAAGGTCAGAGATATGACCCAAAACTGCGGCTGCTTTTTTACAAGCCATTTGGCAGAAACTACCTGGCGCTGCGACGCGGCACGAAAGAACATGGGAGTTAGCCCTGTGAAGGCCTTGAAACACAGCGGACTGTTAAATGATCATTACATAGGGTCTCATGCGGTATATTTGGACAGTGAAGATATTCGTCTGATGGCAGCCTGTGGCGCAAAGGTAGTGAACACCCCTGTCTGTGAGATGAAAATTGCAGATGGACTGGCTCCTGTACCGGAGATGGTACGGGCAGGCGTTGTGGTGGCTCTTGGAACAGATGGGGCGATGTGGAGCAACTCCAATGATATTTTCTGCGAAATGAAATGTATGGCGCTGGTACATAGTCTCCACAGTGGAGCACGTACATTTACAGCACGGGATGTTCTGGATATGGCCACGATTAATGGAGCAAAATTATTTGGACTGGAACAGGATCTTGGAACAATCGAACAGGGAAAACTGGCTGACATCATTCTCATAGAGGCACATCGTCCTCACATGACACCGCTCAGAACGGGGGAAGCGGAGAATGTCAGTTCTAACATTGTCTACTGCGCTACAGGGGCGGATGTCAGCGATGTATTTGTGGGGGGCCGTCATCTGGTAAAAGATCACCGGCTTCCGGGCGTTGATTTACAGACAATTCAGCAGCATACCTTTGAGACAGCGGAAAAAGTTTTCACACTGTCACAAAATAACTGATAAATGATGATTCAGGAGGAAGGAAAATGAGGAAGAAAGCAATTACTATGATATTAAGCCTGGGGCTGGTATGTTCCATGCTGGGCGGCTGCGGAAAAACTGCAGTGCCGGAGACGAAAGCGGCGGCTGAAAGCGGAAACACAAAGGAAGTGTCCGGAGATACGACAGAAGTGGATGGAGGAGCAAAACGGGTTGTTTTGATTGGAAATCAGAAGTTTGGAGACAATGGACCGATGGATGATATGGCGGCCGCCGGCGAACGCGCTGCTGCGGAACTTGGTGTGGAATTTAAAAAGATAGAATCATCACCGGCGGCATTTGAAGAAGATATTCGAAGCATGTCTCAGGAAGGCTATGATTTGGTAATTACGACCTTCGGTTATATGTCTGATGCGACAAAACTCGTTGCACAGGAATTTCCGGATACTAAGTATACGGCGATTTTCCAGGAGATTAACACTCCGGAGGAGCCGGTTCCTAACCTTTGGGATGCGGTGTTCCGCGGGCAGACCACGTTCTATGTAGATGGATATATTGCAGGTCTGGCGACAAAGACGAACCGGGTCGGCTTTATAGTCGGGGGAGAGGAACCGGGTCCAAACGCTGAAGGCAACGGGTTTATGCGAGGCGTCTATGCTGCTAATCCGGATGCGACCGTAGAATTTTCCTATGCCAGCTATGAGGATAGTGCGAAAGTGAAAGAGATTGCTCTGGCTATGATCGATAAGGGATGCGATATTATTCAGGGTGACTGCGCCGCTCCGGATGCGGGCATTATTGAAGCGATTAATGAAACTGGCAAGGACGTCTTCGCATTGAGCTGTATCATGGATTTTTCCAGTGACTGTGATAATTTTGTGGGAACCATTAAGATGAATTACGGAGCTGCGGTCTATGATGCCATAAAGGCCCTGGTGGATGGAAATTATCCAGGCGGCGAACAGGGAATTCGGGATATTACCAATGATGGGTACTATTTATATTGGGAAGCATACGACTCTTTTGGCGAACGTACGAAGAATCCGGAATATGCAGAGCGGTTTAAGAGCGCTATCGAAAAGGGAAAAGAAATTGAGAAGCAGATCAAGGCTGGTGAGTTGGTGGTGGACTTTGACACCACGACTCCGGACTGGAACCGTATAACGAGTGAGTGAGAAATTGAGAACAGGAGGTAAAACTATGTCAGATCAGGCAAGTAAAGCAACAGCGCCAACCGTGGACGGGAGAGTGTATCATCTGCGGCTTATGGAAGGAGAAGTCTCACCTTATGTGATTCTTCCGGGGGATCAGGCGACAACGGAACATATATCCACGATTTGGGAGAATACGAAGGAAATTGCATATAACCGTGAATACCGGACCGTGAATGGAACATATGAAGGGCAGGATATGACAATGACTTCCACTGGCATCGGATGCCAGCCGGCAGAAATCTGCTTAAATGAACTGAAAAAAGTGGGCGCGCATACTTGTATCAAGGTTGGGTGTGCGGAAGCCATACGGGAAGATATCGAGCTGGGAGAAATTATTATTCCTGCGGCCTGCATGCGCAAGGGAGGAGCAGTCACCCACTATGTAAAACCGGAATTTCCTGCATTTTCTAACCCGCGCATAACAAAGGCCTTGATAGAAGCCTGCAACCGTCTGGGATATAAGTATCGTATGGGTGTGATTTGTTCCATCAGTTCTTATTACATAGGTCAGGGACGTCCGCTGGGCGGCGATGATGAAAGCTTTTTCCCGCCGGAGGCGGAGACTGTTGTCAGCCGGCTGCGCAATGCAAAGGTACTGGCGCTTGATACAGAGACGGCAGGAGAACTGATTATGGGGTATCTGCATAAGCTGCGAATGGGTGCAGTGCTCAGTGTCAATGCAAACCGGGTGACAGGCGCATGGGGAGACAATGGCGGTGAGGAAAAGGCATGCCGTGTGGCAAGCGAAGCCATCCGCATTCTGATGGAGAGCGATACGGAAAAGACAATCCGGGAATAAGATGGAGGGAAATGGACAGGAAAGGAGTTTATATATGAAGCAGCTTGAACAGATACTTGATCCAAAAACAGAGGATGGGAAGTCCTGGTACTTACATTTGAGTGAGGGGGATATGCCTGGCTACGTCATTATCCCAGGGTCTCCGGAACGCACGGTTAAGATTGCTGCGAATTGGGACAACGCAAGGGAGGTAGCCCATAACCGCCACTATGTTTCCAAACGTGGTGAATACAAGGGGATGGAGCAGGGAACAACATCAACGGGTATTGGCGCGTTGAGTGCAGAAATCTGTATCAACGAGCTTAAGAAAGCCGGAGTTCACACGGTTCTTAGGGTTGGCTCTACCGGTTGTATTGATGAGAGATTCGAAAATGGCGATTTGCTGATCCCGGTGGCTTGTATTGCACGGGACGGTTCCTCGGAATGCTATATTGACCCGGAATTTCCATCTTTTGCGGATCCGATCATGGTGATGGCGCTGGTAGAAGCCTGCGAGCGCCTGGGATACCGGTATGGACTTGCGCTGGAGTATACGGCAGGATCCTTTTACTTGGGACAGGGACGGCCTTTGAGCGATGAGCCGGACAGCTACTGGCCATCCTGGGCGAAAGATATTCTGCCGGATATTGAACAGCAGAGAGTGAAAGTACTGGAGATGGATACAGCAGGGCAGTTTGTGATTGGCTATTTGCATGGTATGCGCATCGCTGCGATTCTGTCAGTGGTGGCAGCACGCAAGAAAAATAATTTTGCTTACAACAATGGAGAGGAAAAAGCCTGTTTGGCCGCATCTGAGGCACTTAAGATATTGAAGGAGTGGGATGAGCAGGGGAAATATATGAGGTGATGTGAGTGTCCTTTGCGATTGAACTTCTAGGCATAACAAAAAGTTATCCCGGTGTAGTTGCCAACGATCATGTGACGATTCAGATCAGAGATGGGGAGATTCACGGACTGATCGGAGAAAATGGCGCCGGGAAATCAACAATCATGAATATCCTCTACGGCATGGTAAAACCGGATGAAGGCGTTATCAGGCTGTTTGAAAGGGAGACGGAAATTTCCTCTCCTATGGATGCCATAAACCAGGGGATTGGAATGGTTCACCAACACTTTATGCTGATGCCCGATGAGACAGTGCTGCGCAATATTATCCTGGGGCGTACACCCAAAAAGGGACTTGCGATTGATGAGAACGGCGCATCGCGGGAAATAAGCGAGATCATGGATAAATATGGCCTGAGTGTAGACTTAAAGGCAAAAGTCAGCCAGATTTCTGTGGGTGAAAAACAGCGTGTGGAGATTATAAAGGCTTTATACCGCAAGGTAAAGATTCTGATTCTGGATGAGCCCACAGCAGTGCTTACCCCGGCAGAGACGGATGCTCTTTTGGACATCATGCGAAAACTGAAGTCGCAGGGGTGCACCATTGTATTTATCACCCATAAGCTCAAGGAAGTCATGGCTGTTACGGACCGTATTACGGTTATGAGAAAGGGAATTGTCACGGGAGCCGGTGATACGGCAGAGATGAATGTACCGAAGTTATCCGGTATGATTGTGGGGCGTGAGGTAAAGACCGAGGTACCGATGAAGGAATTTGATCCCAGCGAAAAGGTACTGGAACTTACCAATGTAAATATTACAGGGCGACCGGGGAGAATGCCGGTGCATCACATGAATTTATCCGTGCGCCGCGGTGAGATAGTCGGAATCGCAGGTGTAGAAGGCAATGGGCAGTCGGATCTTGTAGAGGCTATTGCGGGGCTGATCCCCATCGATTCAGGGAGTATCCGCCTTTGCGGCAGAGAGATTGGAAAGGATGGGGTCCGCGGCCGCAGGCAGAAGGGGCTGGGCCATGTTCCTGAGGACCGGCTGAAAACCGGAGTGGCCAGGGAGTGCAGCATCGGGGAAAATTTGATCTTAAATCATTACTATACAGCACCCTTTTCCAGACATGGTATTTTTAATCACAAGAAGATAACGGAATTTGCAGAAGAACTTTGCCGCAGGTTCCTGGTAAAAACGCCGGATTCCACCTATGCGCTCAGCACTCTTTCCGGAGGCAATATGCAAAAGGTGGTCTTTGCCAGAGAGTTTGAGGCTTCTCCGGAGTTGCTTATCGCCTCCCAGCCTACGCGGGGCGTTGATATTGGCGCGATCGAGTATATTCATGGAAAGATTGCCGAGCTTCGTGATTCGGGAAAAGGCATATTACTGGTATCTGCTGAGCTCGATGAGATACTTGCTCTTTCGGACCGAATTGTAATTATGTATGAAGGCGAGATTGTGGCGCAGTTTATGCGCGGTGAAGCGGATGAATATGAAATTGGTGAATATATGCTGGGCGCAAAGCGGCAGGAGGTGCAACGTGAAGGGTAAAGAGAAATCGCTATGGATGAAGCGAATTACAGACGCGGGACGTTCCATTGGCCATCAGGCCCTGATGACGATCATTGCAATCCTGATCGTTATGGCATTTCTTGCTGTATCTGGTTACCAGCCCAGCGCAGTTATGAAAGGTCTTGGGCGGGCCTTTACGCAGGATCTGGCAGGGACGATACGCTGGGCCACACCGCTGATTCTGGCTGGTATGGCGGTATGTATTCCGTTTAAGGCACAGGTATTCAATCTGGGAGTGGACGGACAGATTTACCTGGGAGCAATTGCGGCTACCCAGGTGGCGCTTATGATGCCGGAAAATATAGGTGGTCTGGGCCTGATTCCTGTATTTATCGCAGGAGCCGCCGCGGGTGCGCTGTTTGCTTTGATTCCCGCGCTGATGAAGGTATACTGCAATACGGATATGGTGGTGACTACACTGCTGCTCAATTTTGTAGGCAAGCTTTTTACCGAATTTATGACCACAGAGGTGATGCGTGATCCCGGTAAGGTCACTCAGATGAATGCCAGCCGTACACTGCCGGAGAATTTATGGCTGCCTAAAATTGCAGCATTCGGCTCTTCCTCGGCCAGCGTAGGATTTTATATCGCTGTTATTGTAGCTCTTGTTGCGGCATTCCTGTTTTTTAAAACAACTCTGGGATATGAAATCAAGCTGGTTGGTACGAATCCGGATTTCGCCAGATATGGCGGTATGAAGCCTAATCTGGTGGTGCTTAAGGTTATGGCTTTAAGTGGTGCAGTGGCAGGCGTGATTGGCACGATCGAGGTGACCGCTGTGCAGCATAAGCTGATTGCCGCTTTTAATCCTGACATCGGTTTTGATGGGATCGTGGTTTCACTGCTGGCTAATAACAATCCGTTGGGAATCCTGATATCTGGTTTCTTCTTTGGAGGGCTGAAGAATGGCGGCAACGTTATGCAGAGAGTCACTGAGGTGCCACAGATTGTAACACAGATTATCAGAGCTATCATAATTCTTACAATCAGCGCAAATGTTTCTATAAAATGGGTGCGCGGCAGAAGGGAGCGGAAACTGAATGGAGATCATATTTAACACGAGTGTTTGGGCCGCCGCTGTCCGTGTGGCCACTCCGCTGCTGCTGGCAGCCTTCGGATGCCTTCTGTGTGCAAAGGCAGGGATCACCAATCTTGCCATTGATGGTTTTATTACGGTGGGGTGCTTTATCAGCGTGGCGGTAGTCAATTTGTGCAATGGAAACGTATGGCTGGGAATGCTGGGGGCGATTGTGGGAATTGCGATTTACAGCACCATATTCGGACTGGCCGTGGTCAAGTTTAAGGCAAATCATATTATTGCCAGTATTGCTATGAATTTGCTTAGCGGGGGGCTGACTACATTTTTAATGGCTGCAGTGTTTCACACGCAGGGATTATTCAGGTTATCCAATATAAAGAAGCTGCAGCCGGTTTCCATCGGATTTTTTAAAAATATACCAGTCATAAATGTACTGATCAATGATCAGAGTATTGTCGTTCATTTTACGATCCTCATGGTTATTGCGATGAGTTTTATTCTCAGGCGTACGGAGTATGGGTTGAAGGTGACTGCCCTGGGACAGTCCGAAGGTGCCGCCCGCTCCGCCGGGATTAAACCAGCCAGAGTCTGTTGGAGTGTGATTCTGCTTTCGGGTGCCTTTTGCGGACTTGCGGGAGCATATCTTTCTACTACAATTCTTTCCGAATTTTCAGAGGGAATGGTGGCTGGACGCGGATTTACAGCATATACAGCGGTTGTTTTCGGCGGTTCCAATCCGATTTGGGTTGGACTTGTGACACTGCTGTTTGGCTTTGCGGATGCCATTGGAATTCAGGTGGAACTTATGGGAACCGGTATTCCGACTTCCGTCGTATCCATGCTTCCATATGTTCTGGCGCTTGTGGTTCTGACTGTCAGTTCCCTGTCGGCAAAAGCCAGGGAGAACGGAAAAATAATATTAAGGAGGAAATGACAGATGTCCAGAGTTACACTGATTGTACTCGACAGCGTGGGAGTTGGAGCACTGCCGGATGCTGCAAATTTTAATGATGAAGGAACCTTTACACTGGGACATGTAAAGGAGTATGCAGAAAAGAATATGGGAGGATTCCATGTACCGAATATGCGTGCCATGGGACTTTACAATATCGATGGTCTGGGACTTGACGGAGTAGAAAATCCGACGGCGAATTACGGCAAGTGTATGGAATTTGCTCCTGCAAAGGATACGACTACCGGCCATTTTGAAATGGCGGGACTGATGGTGGAAAAACCGAACAAAATATTTATGGAAGGATTTCCAGCACGAATTACAGAGGAACTGGAGAAAAGGATTGGTACGAGGGTGATCGGTAACTACCTGGCCTCGGGAACCGAGATTATCCAGGTACTTGGAGAAGAACATGTGAGGACTGGATATCCGATTATCTATACCTCTGCGGACAGTCTGATGCAGATTGCCATGCACGAAGAGGTAATTCCGCTGGAACGTCAGTATGAGATCTGCAGAATTGCAAGGGAACTTTTGATGGGGGATGATACGGTATCGAGGATTATCTGTCGGCCGTTTGTGGGTAATAAGGAAAATGGTTTTACCCGTACAGAAAACCGAAAAGATTTCTCTATTGATCCGCCGGGAAAGACTGTGCTGGAATACTTAAAAGAAGCCGGGCTCGATGTAATAGCAGTTGGTAAGATCGAAGATATTTTCAATAATGTTGGAATTACTGAGGTGGATCATACGAAGAACAATCACCAGGGAATTGATGCCACTATGAAGTACTTGAGAAAAGATTTTGACGGCCTGCTGTTTGTCAATCTGGTGGATTTCGATATGCTATATGGTCATCGGAATAACCCACAGGGGTATGCGGAGGCGCTGATGTATTTTGATGAGAAGCTGCCGGAAATCACAAGTCTCTTAAAGGATGACGATATTCTGATAATTACTGCTGATCACGGTTGTGATCCAACAACAAAGGGAACAGATCATACAAGAGAGTATATACCGCTGCTTGTATATGGACCACAGTTAAAACAGGGGAATAATTTGCATATTCGAAGGACATTTGCAGATATTGCAGCGACAATTGCAGAACGGTTTGCAGTGAACGATTTCCCATCCGGTACTTCATTTTTATCAGAGGTAACAAAATAACAAAAAAGGAGAGATTACCATGCCATTTCTTCATTTCAGTACAACATTGCAGTTGGAAGCACAGCAGAAAGCGGAGCTTTCCCGGGAAATAGCAGAGTGCGTTAAATTGCTGCCGGGAAAACCGGCTGACCGTGCCATGATTCGGATTGATGCCGGATGTGAGATTTATCGTGGGGGCGTCGTGGCAGACTGTGCCTTTATGGAGACTATATTTCAGAAGCCATTGCCGGTAGAAGCTCAGAAGGCGTATATTGAGGCGCTTTATGAGGTTATGAAACGTCTGTTGGATCTGGATGTTCCGCAGGTTTATTTTGCCATGGTGGATTTAGATACGTGGGGATCGCGTGGAACACTGCACTGAAAGATGAACAGATCGTATCAAATATACAGCTGGGACGCCGCTCAAATCCATTGAGCGGTGTTCCCGGCATTTTTACAGCTTTCTGGCTTTGATTATAAATGTCACCGGAGGCTGTTTTTGATTATCGGATGCTGCCTAAAGCCGTCAAAGCCGCGAAGAAAGATTATGAAGATCTTCAAAAATATTTTTCTGAATGAATCATAATCCCTCTCACCGCCGCATAAGATATAAATAGTAAGTTATGAAACTATACGAACCAAAGGAGAGGATATAGCTATGGCTGAGATACATTACTTAATATCGGACGCATCTAAAAAGGTGGATGTAGAGTCCCACGTACTTCGCTACTGGGAGGACGAGCTTGAGCTTGCGATTCCAAGAAATGAGATGGGACACCGGTATTACACCGAAGCACACATCCGTTTATTCCAGCAGATCAAGGAACTGAAGGAAAAAGGATACCAGTTAAAAGCCATCAAGACAGCGCTTGATAAAATCATGGAAGACGGAAAAGATCCGGTGATACCGGACGAGCTTCTGGAGGAATCGGTGACACGGGCGTTAAAAGAGAGCGCGGTAGTCACAGACAGCGGAGACGGAGAGACGGGACTTGCTGAAGTACGCAGCGCAGCGCAGGTAATCATTGCTCAGGAGAAGATGGAGCAGTTCCAGGAAATCATGAATCACATCATTGGACGGGCCCTGGAGGTCAACAATGAACAGCTGAGCCAGGATGTTAGCAGTATCGTAAATGACAAGGTGGTAAAAGAGCTGGAATATTTGATGAGAGTGAAGGATGAGAAGGAAGAAGAGCGTTTCAAACAGCTGGACGAGCTTCTCCGTTCGTATCAGAAAGATAACAAAGGGCGTGCCGAGGCCGCGGCTTCAAAGATTCCGTTTTTCAACCGGAAAAAGAAGTTTGGGAGAAATGGAAAGAAGCTTTAACGCGGCAGCGTAAGATCCACAGATAAAACAGGTAAACAACAAAATGATAAAGCTTACGATAAGGAAGATACAGTGATGAAAAACAAAATAATGGTAATTCATGTATGAAAGCGGCGTGACTCGAATGGTCAGGCCGCTTTTGCGCACACTATGCGAAGGGAGTTTGGCTGAAAAAAGAAGCATACTCCGGAAGTATGTCTGTTTTTGCACTTTATATAGTGCAAAAATACAATTTGAATACTTTATTGCAAAGGACTATACTGTGATTTGTCAGGGAGGTGCAGGATATGACAACTGTATTAGATTGTATTGAAAGGATTCCAAAATGTCTGAAGGGAATCAGGGACAGTTATCCGGAACGCGCGAAAAATATTGCGGATTACCTGTCTGAGAGCGGGATCAAAAAGGTTCGCCGCCTCGTGTTTATCGCCAGCGGGTCCTCTTACAACAGTGCCCACACAGCGAAGCTGTTTATTAAAAATCAGTGCGGAATAGAGACGGATTTCAAGTATCCGAATTTATTTGTAAATTATGAAGCCGATACGGAACTGAGCCGGGAGGCAGGTGATACGGATTCGACGGTATATGTGGTAATTTCCCAGGGAGGGGAGACAAAGCTTGTTTACCAGGCCCTGGAGAAGATTAAAAATGCGGACAGGCCGTGTATGGCGATCACCGCGGATGCGGAAGCGTCCATCGCAAGGATGGCCGGTTTCCACCTGGATATGGGATGCGGACAGGAGGAATTCATGTACCGTACCATCGGATTTTCCACCTCAGCCGCCGTCTGCTGGCTGTTGGGACTTGCGGCAGGCGTCTATAATGGAGAGGTGACGGCGGAAGCAGAAGCGGGATATTTAAAGGACTTTGATGCGATGATCCAGAATCTGCCGGCTGTGGAAGCGGCGACGGAAACGTGGTATCAGGCCAATAAATTCTCACTGTTAAGAAGAAACAAAATGATGATGGCCGGAACCGGAGACCTGTATCCAATCGTCAATGAAGGGGATATTAAGGTTATGGAGATGGTTCCCATGATGACCAGAAGCTTCGAGCTGGAAGAGTTTATTCATGGCCCTCAGAACTCTTTCGATGACGCGACTCTCTTCCTTATCTTACATCACCGGGGAGAGGACGACGAGAAGGCGAAGGCAATCGCCCGCTTCATCAAGGAGCAGATCGGTTTTTGCGCCCTGATAGGAGAGGAACCGCTGGAAGAACGGGATTTATCCATCAGCCCGGCCAGCCGCTGGTTCTTTGGACTGGAGTACGTGACCGTGTTCCAGGTGCTTGCTTACCGAATGGCGGATGACCGCGGAAGAGACTTACACAGAGGCGTTAACGCGGTAGTCAGCCAGTATATCACAAAAACTTTATAAGTCACTGCACTAAGCGGGAAAGACCTCGCTAAGTGCTCATAACGAGGAGGAAAAGAAATGAAACGAATGCTCATCGCGGCGCACGCAAGATTTGCGGATGGCCTGGAAAGCGCGCTGTCCCTGATTATGGGGAAGCGGGAAGACATCACCTGTATTAACGCATTTGTCACAGAAACACCTCTGGAAAAACAGATAGACGACTATGCGGAATCTCTCGGAGAGGGAGATCAGGTTCTGGTAATCACAGATGCATTTTTTGGAAGCGTGAATCAGAAAATTATGGGAAAACGGCTGAAGAACAGCCTGATTGTCACTGGGGCGAATCTGCCGCTGGTGTTGGAACTTGTCACTCTGCTGGATGGGGACAGCCCCATTACGGCGGATCAGCTGAAGAATACAGTGGCGCTGGCCAGAGAACAGCTTATGGTTGTGGAAATGGAAGACGCCGTTGATTCATCAGATGACTTTGATTTCTAAATAGAAGGGGGATATCCGATATGATAGTAAAATTAAGAATTGATGACAGACTTCTGCACGGCCAGGTAGCCTACAGCTGGAAATCGGCGCTCAGCTATAACGCCATCGTAATCGCCAGCGACGCGGCCGCGGCAGATGAGTTTCGGAAGGGCGTTATCAAGATGTGCTGCCCGGAAGGTGTGAAGCTGGCCACCAGAAGCGTGGAGGAAGCGGCGAAGCTGATCAATAACCCGAAACTGAAGGACATGAAAGTATTTGCAATCTGCGGTAGTCCGGCCGATGCCAACGGCCTTTTAAAGAAGCTGGAGGAGAAGCCAGTCGTCAACTTAGGCGGAATTCAGATGGCGGACGGTAAGAAACTGTTTTCCAAGGCCGTTTATGTGGACGAGGAGGACTTAAGGAACCTGGATGAGATAGCTTCTGCGGGATATACCATCGAGGTTCAGGAAGTACCGTCCACGGCAGTGGCAAAGTATGCGGACTTACGTAAGAAATTTTAAAAAGGGGGAAATGAAATTATGCAGGCAGCAATTTTAGTTGGACTCGCAATGGCAGTATTGTGGTTCCTGGAGAAATTAGGCGGTACACCTATGGTGATCCGGCCGATCGTGGTATCACCGGTGATCGGTGCACTGCTGGGAGACTTACAGACCGGTGTCATGGTCGGAGCCACTCTGGAACTGGTATTTATGGGCGCTATTCAGATCGGAGCCGCGGTTCCGCCGGATGTATTAGTCGGCGCGGGACTTGGAACGGCGTTTGCGATCCAGTCCGGACAGGGAGCCGATATCGCTCTGGCTCTGGCACTTCCTATCGCGATTCTGGCCCAGTCATTAAAGGTAATCGTGTTCATTATCCGAAGCTGGTTCATGGATCTCGCCATGAAGTTAGCGGAGGCGGGAGACATTAAAAAGTTGTACGCATTAAACATCGGCGGTCTTCTGCTTCAGTGTTTCATGTATTTCGCAGTAGGTTTTGTGGCTCTGCTCTTCGGTTCACCGGCGGTTGAGGCGTTTGTAAACAATATTCCGCAGGTAATCTTAAATGGTCTCTCCGTAGCGGGCGGACTCCTTCCGGCAGTCGGTTTCGCACTTCTCCTTCTTCCGATGATGGAGAAACGCAATGCTATTTACTTCGTATTTGGTTTCATTCTGATATCCTATTTGAATCTGCCGATTATGGCGGTGACCATTATGGGCGTCGTGCTGGCCTTTGTGATCTGCTATGAAAAGGGCGCGTCTGGAAATGGAACAGCAGCGGCTGGAGCCGTAAGTTCAGAGGAAGAGGAGGATTTGTTCGATGAGTAAGCAAAAAATGTCTGCTGAAGACAAAAAAATGGTAAATGGCCTGTTCTGGAATTCATTCCTGCTGGAGGCCTCTTATAACTACGAAAGGCAGCAGGCCCTGGGCTTCTCCGTGGGTATGTGGCCGGCGATCAAACGTTTCTATAAGACAAAAGAGGGACAGGCGGAAGCCTTAAAGCGCCATATGGCGATCTTTAATACCACACCTCATATGGTATCCGTAATCAGCGGCGTTACAGCAGCCATGGAGAAGGAAGCCAGTGAGAACAAGGACTTTGACAAGGATATCATCAATAACGTAAAGGTAGGACTCATGGGCCCGTTAGCCGGAATCGGCGATTCCTTCTTCTGGGGCACACTGAGAATCATCGCCGCAGGTATTGGTTTATCTCTGGCACAGCAGGGAAGCGTTCTGGGGGCAATTCTGTTCTTGATCATTTTCAACGTTCCGCATCTCCTGATCCGCTATTACGGCACAGTGCTGGGCTATCAGTTCGGCGCAGGCTTAATGAGCAACTCGAAGAGCGCAGGCATCTTAAAAATGATTTCCAAGGGCGCGTCAATCGTCGGCCTTATGGTAATCGGCGCCATGAGTGCCTCCATGGTTGCGATGAAAACACCGCTCACCTTTACCATCGGAGAGACGGCGTTTGAACTTCAGGGATACTTAGATCAGATTTTCCCATTGCTGCTTCCGCTGCTTTACACCCTGGCGATGTTTGGCCTCTTGAAAAAAGGCTGCAAATCAACTACAATCTTATTGATTACAATTGCAGTAGGTGTGATAGGTTCCCTTCTTCACATCCTTTAATCCTGGCGAACCCGGAAAGGTCAGAAGCTCATGGTTGAGGCAAGAACCAGATATGTCATCATGATAAAAACGATGTTAGGCAGGAAAACGTATGTAACCTCGGCTGCTCTCGCAGAAGCAGCCGGGGTTTCTGTGCGCACGGTAAAGTACGACTTAAAGGAGCTTCAGAGCTTCTTAAAGGAGTACGGCGTGGAGATCGAATCGAAACGGTCCTACGGCTACCGCCTGCTGGTGGGAGACGGCTCCGACATGGATGGGCTGTCGAAGGCGCTCCGGGCCAATCTGCGGAAAAATAAGGGCGAGGTGTTCCGGTATAATTTTCAGAGGGTCATCTATATCATCAACAAGCTGCTGATCGGAAAGCCGTATTATAAGGCGGAGGAGCTGATGGACACGTTTTACATCAGCCGTTCGACCCTTACCCAGGACTTGAACCGTGCCCGCACCCTTCTTGCCAAGTTCCGTCTGGAGATCGACGTGAATCTGCGGCGGGGAATCGGTGTCGCCGGTGATGAACTGGACAAGCGCCTCTGTATTGCGGAATATTTCTTCCGGTACGATGACAAGCTTCAGGTTATGGTTCAGCGGCGGGCGGATGGCGGAAAGTATGACTGGGATGCCCAGAGAGAAACACTGGTCCGGATCGTCTGGAAGGCGTGCCGGGCCAATAAGATCAGGCTGTCACCGTTTTTGGCCGTGGATCTGGCCAGTCATATGTATGTCAGTGTGCTGCGCATGAGGGCCGGATGCGGCATCGGGGAGCTGCCGGGCGGTACCATGACGATGAATTATGTGAGGGAGCGGTACGCGGCAGGGGAGGTCGCGGACCAGCTGGAAGAGCTCTATTCCATATCGATTTCTGAGAAAGAGCGGGAGTATTTTGCCCTCCATATCCTGAGTAAGAAAATGCCGGACAGCGGTCCTGTAGGCTCCGAGGAACACGCCACATTAAAGCAGTGCGTGGCGGAAATCCTGCGGGAGGTGAAGGACAATTTTGAGCTGGATTTTACCGATGATCCTGTGTTCCTGGACTTTTTATATACCAGCATTGAGCCCATGGTATTAAGGCTCAGAACGCATCTGATCGTCAGAAATCCGCTTCTGTTTGAGAATCTGCGCCGCTATCTGTTTGCCACCAAGGTGGCTCATTCCGCCAGCGGTATCATAGAAAAGCTGTTTGGAGTGCAGATGGACAATAATGAGTTCGCGTATCTGGTGCCGGCGTTTAACATGATTATCAGCACCCATGAGAAGCGGAAGAAGTTTAAGATCGGTTTCTGTGGGGACTTAGGGCTCTCGGAGGCGCTGATCTATTATAACGAGCTTTCGGAAAGCCTTCCGAAGGACGGCTATGAGCTGATATGGATGGATAAATACCACAATAACGGCTATTTGAACCAGCTTCAGTATCTGATCTATGTGAGCGACTACCGGCTGCCGGGAGATCTGCCGTACTATGAGATACAGGACGGCGATTCCACCAGCGAGGTCTGCAATGCGATCGCAGAATATAAGCTGGAGCAGGTACAGATCGAGCAGTATTTAAAGCCGGAATTCGGTATTTTCGGACTGGAGGGGCGGAATCGGGATGAGGTCATGGAAAACCTGTACCGCTGTCTGGCCGGGCGCGGCCTGATCGCCACGGAGCTGGACTGGAAGAATGCTTTCCGGGCCAACGAGGTGGGCAACGGGATCGCCCATATCCAGGATCTGGGAAGAATCTTAAAGAACGCGGGCTGTTACGTCTGCATCTTAAAAACGCCTATTCTGTGGGAACAGGATATTATCAAAGTGCTGGTGATGATTAAGACGAAGCGGGACGGAGACAAGAATTTGTCGCTGCTCTGCCGTATTGTCTCCAACTGGGCCTCATCGCCGGAAAAAGTGGAACATTTTTTGAAGACACAGAGCTATGAGGTGTTCTGCGGCGACATTACGGAAGAATGTCTGAAGCTCTGCTTCTAGACCGGTTTCCTCGGTCGAGCAGATGAGCCGTCTGAACGGCTGCGATCAGACGGCTCTGCACTGGAAAGGAAGAATTGCCATGCTGAAAAACCAGGTATATAAAGGAATTATATTTACGGCAGCCTCTGCCGTCATATTCGGATTTACACCCATTCTGGCCAGGATCTCTTATGACGGCGGGGCCAACGGGATTACGATGACATTCCTGCGCTGTCTGCTGTCCCTGCCGATCCTGTTCCTGATCCTGAAAATAAAGGGCATCCCGCTTAAAGTGGAACCTGCCTGGAGAATGCCGGTGGCTGTGTGCGGCGTCTTCGGGGCATTTGCAACGACGGTGACGCTCTATATGTCATACTCATACATACCGGTGGGAATGGCCACCACGCTTCATTTTATCTATCCCGTGCTGGTTACCGCGGGCTGTGTCCTCATCTTCCGGGAGGGGATCACGATAAAAAAGGTGCTGGCTCTGCTCTGCGGAGCGGCCGGCACCGTGTTGTTTCTGGAACATTTTTCTGCGGCCACGGGAAGCGGCACCGGAATCTTTCTGGCGCTGCTGTCAGGCCTGTTTTACAGCATTCATATGGTAGTTATGGACAAGTCGGGGATTAAGAACATGCACTATTTTAAGCTGTCGTTCTACTTATGCCTGTTCGGCGCCGCCTTATCGGGAATCTACGGAGGCGTGACCGGCCAGCTGGCGCTTCACTTAACCGGCCAGGCGTGGCTGTTTGCATTCCTGGTCTCCATCTGTGCCTCCGTGGGAGCGATCAGCTTATTCCAGCTGGGAATCCGGTATACGGGCGCCTCTACGGCGGCCATACTGTCCACGCTGGAGCCGATCACCAGCGTGATCCTGGGAGTGCTGGTCCTCGGCGAACTGTTCACCGCGAGAAAGATCGCGGGATGTCTGTGCATCCTGCTCAGTGTGGTGCTGATTGCAGCTGCTGGGAAGAAGCGCTAAGTTCCTGTAGTGCATTGCGGTTAATTACGCTATGCACTACCAGCCGCCGCCTTGACAAACTCGGAAAAGAGTCTGGCGGCGGCTTCATTTTTCTCCCATAGATACTCCGGATGCCACTGGACGCCGATGAAGAACGGGTAATCCGGCATCTCCACCGCCTCCACCAGCTGGTCGGAGGAACGGGCCGAGGCGACGAGACTGGGGGCCACATCCCTGACTGCCTGGTGATGCATGCTGTTGACGGACAGTGTCTCCGCTTCCGCGATCCTGGCCAGACGGCTGTCGGGCTGCAAGGTCACGGTGTGGGAGGGGAGCGCGTAGGCGAAGGGCTGGGTGTGGGCCAGCGGGAAATCACTCTTTACCTGGCTGGGAATATCCTGCCAGATGGTGCCGCCCAGGCCGATGTTTAAAAGCTGTATCCCGCGGCAGATGCCGAGAACAGGCTTGCCGGTCTCCATCACCAGGGGGAGGAGAGCCAGTTCCATCTGATCCCTCTCGGCGGAAACGCTGCCGCAGCGGTCTAAAGTTTCTTCTCCGAACAGGAAGGGGTGGACGTCGGGGCCTCCGGTGAAGAGAAAGCCGTCCAGCGTGTCCACAAGCTGCCTTAAGTCGTCCTCAGACGAAGTCAGCGGAAGCACGACAGGAATGGCGCCCGCGGCCGTCAGAGCCTTTATGTAGGTGGGGCGCATCTGTATGTCGTTGTTGTCCGTGTTGTGGGAGGGCGTAAGACCAATCAATGGTTTTTTCATGGTAATACCTCGATTCTGCTTAAAATCTATGGCGTTTCAATTTTACCTTACAGCGTTTCCGGAAGAATGCAATTCCATAATCCAGTGCTTCTGTATATCCTTCTTCCAACGCCCAGGAATCGTATTCCTTTTCCTCAATCTGCATCACGGCCCTGTCACATGCCGCCTCCATTTCCTGAAAGGTCTCGGCGGCCTTAAGTTCTATGATAATCGGAGACTTGCTGTCATCAAGGCTCTTTGCTGTAATGTCAAGACGGCCATTTCCACTCTCGCGGTTTGATTTTACGATGTAGTCATTCATATTGCTCAGAACTCCGAGCAAAAAGCCGTGATAGAAGGCTTCCTTCGCATCCATATAACTGATACTTTCCTTTAGCAGCCTGGACAGCTCTCTCTCAAAGACTTCCACATTCCCATCCTGCATGGCCCGATACAGGGCGGATAAGTCTCTTGCTTTGATTTTAACGCGGAACCAGTTTTCTATCGTATTACTGTAAATATATTTGACTTCAAGATTTGGTATGCCCATAGTTATATACTGTTTTTCCTGTTCCAGCCTGCGGGATACTAATTTTAAATAGCCTGTAAAGAAAAGGAAATTCCATAAGTTATCCTCTGAGTCGTACACACTGTCATACGTTATATCCTCATGAACCTGTTTTTCAATCGTGCCTCCCGCTAAAAGGTCTTCTAATTCACTCTTTACAGAGGTATCCGCATTCTCAACCAGGTTGTGTACAATGCTGTTAGAACTTGTATTTGCCCAATAGGGCGATGGCAGGGCATTGACATCCGTTGTCATCATTTTTACATCATTCATGACACTCCATGGATTGTATACTTCTGTATTGCCGAACAGATAGCCGTCATACCACTCTCTGATCCGGTCCCGCTTTTCAGATAAGCCATAGAATTGCAGCATTTCGTTGACTTCCTCCTGTGTAAACCCAAAGTATTCATCATAAGCAGGATTTAGTATAGAAATCATTTCAAGATTATTCAGCCCGGTAAAAATGGATTCTTTCGTGATTCTTAAGCAGCCGGTAACCACTGCAAACTCCAGGTACGGATTTGTTTTTAAAGCGGATTCAAAGATCGAGCGGATAAAACCGGCCATCTCGTTGTAGAAACCGGAAAAATAAGAATTCTCCAGAGGTACATCGTATTCGTCAATCAAAATAATCACTTTCTTTTTCCAATGGAGATACAGACAGTCTGAGAGAAAGCGAATCGAAGTAATAAAGTCCTGCCGGCTTCCCCGCAGGTTCATAATATCCTCAAACCGTCTCTGTTGTTCAGCCGTGTCCAGAGAGTCCGTTACATCACGGTGCCTTAGATATTCCCGGCCGATCTCTTCTTTCAGACAGCCGTATGCCAGCTCCCAGTCAGGCTGTTTCGAAGACTTCAGTGATAAGCTTATGACAGGATAGCCACACATTTCCTGCGTATACAGTTCTCCCTGCTTCCTGATTTTCAGCCCGTTAAAAAGGGTCCGGTTTCCTTTGTTTGCCGCCTCAGTCCCGGTATCTTCAAAGAAATATCGAATCATACTGAGCGTCAGTGTCTTCCCGAAACGGCGCGGACGCGTAAAAAGATTCACTTTTCCTTTTTTATCAAGCAGATCCCTGATGAATAGGGTCTTATCCACATAATAGTATCCTTTTGTTATGATTTCTTCAAAATCATCAATTCCTACGGGTAATGGTCTTATCATAATTGAAAGCCTCCTTCCGAAATCATATAAGAATTATATACTTTTCCGGATAGAAACACAAGATAAGAATTTTGGTTCCCCTCCTGTTCAATGAAACGTATCTACCGTATAATCATGGTAATGGAATCCCAGCCACCGTCCGGGCATGTCTCCGGGGAAACGGGGGGCGGGAATGGAAATAAAAGTATCGGAATTGTCTGTGCCGCTTCCCGGTTTTAATACCTGGGGAGCGGTTTTCTTTACGTGGCTGATTAATAAGTTCCACAACCGCTCTCTGACTTCCCAGTATTTTGGATCGTCCGCCAGATTATGGCGTTCCATGGGATCCTTTTCCAAATCAAACAGCAGCATACTGCTGCCAATTCTCGTATAGATCAGCTTTTTCCGGTCTTCCATCACACAGAAATTCGTATGAAGGCTGTCTCCATAGAATATCTTTTCTTTCTGTCCCTTTCCACTGAGAAATGGCAGCAGGTTTTCTCCGCTTCCATCCTCCGGAGGGGTGAGTCCGGCCATAGCCAGTATGGTGGGAAATACGTCGGCCAGCGTGATGACGCCATCCACCTGGTTGTTATGGGGGATGGCGCGCCCGGCTGGAGGAACAAGGATGAACGGCACATGGGCGGAGCCCTCAAAAAAGAGGTTCTTCTGTGACATGTAATGGTCGCCCAGCATCTCTCCGTGGTCGGAGGTAAAGAGAATCCAGGTGTTTTCAAAGAGACCGTGTTCTCTCAACGCACCGAACAGCCGCCCGAGCTGGTAATCCACCTGGGTGATGCAGGCATAGTATGCCCTGCGGCTGGCCGCTATCTGTTCGGGACCGAAGAGATGCATATCCGTATTTTCGTAGGAACCGGCCAGAAAGCCCTGGGGGGTGTCTTCGAGGGAGTGGGACCAGTCTCCGTATACCGGTTCCGGCATGGATATCTGCTGGTACAGTTCCCAGAAATCACGGCATGGATCGAACGGTGGATGCGGCTTTGTGAAGCTGGTCCACAGAAAGAACGGGCGCAGGGGATCTCTGGTCTCGATAAAATCAATGGCTTCATCCCCGATCCAGGTGGTCATGCTGTCCCTGACCTCCACCGTGGAAATCACAGGCTCCATGAGGCATTCACCGATGCCGTGGACCTTGGGCCTTACCCGGTCGCCCCTTTTGTCACAGGCGCGCATGTAATCCAGCGGCAGGGTCATATGCTCGAAGCCGTAGCAGGCCCTGGCCGGCTCAAAATGCATCTTTCCTTTTGCACATGTCTGATAACCGGCGTCCGTAAGCATGGCGGGAAGCGTCAGCCGCTTTGCTGTCCGCGCTTCCATAAATGCTCTGTGGTCCGCGTTGGATACGACACCGCTTTCGTATCCCTCGATTCCCGTCATGATGGTGGTCCTGGAGGGGACACAGATCGGGCATGAGGCGTAACAGCCGGTAAAGCTGGTTCCCATGGCTGCCATATAATTTAAATGCGGTGTGAAGATACTCTGGTTTCCCAAGGCGTTGATGGTATCAAAACGCTGCTGGTCCGTGGTGATCAGCAGAATATTGTCTTTCGTGTTTGGCTGCATTTCTTGCTGTGCATTCATAATGGTTTCTTCCTCTCTCTTTGAGTACCGCGTCGGTTTCATTTCTGAGTTCAGTATAAAAAATACGGAGAAGGTTGTCTATCTCATAAACGTTAGATATACCTGCAAAAAAGTGAGATAAAAAACTGTGACAGAGAGGGAATAGAAGAGAAATGATTGTGCATAATGCACAAAAACTAAGCGGTAAAATTTCGGATATACCTAACATTTACAGGATACTATATAAGAAATCATAGATAGAAAAGTAAAAATGCATAGATTATAATATTTTTTAGATATGAAAAAGAACAATGAAAAAGAAAAAGGAGGCATATTTTATGGCAGATTTGAAAAAGAAGCCGGGGAAAAAGCGGAAGTGGAACAGGGATGACACGGAATTGACCATACTGGCATTTCCAACCGCGGTCTGGTACCTGCTCTTCTCGTTTTTGCCCATGTTTGGTATTATTATTGCGTTTAAAAAGTATACCATCAACGGGGGATTTCTACACAGCATTCTTACCAGCGCGTGGTGCGGACTGGACAACTTCAAGTTCCTGTTTTCGTCCGGCGATATCTGGCTGATACTCAGAAACACCATTCTCTATAATATCACCTTCATTATCTTAAACATTGTGGTTCCTGTAACCATGGCGCTTTTAATCGGGCAGATTCACAACCAGCGCATGGCGAAGGTATTTCAGACGGCCATGTTTCTGCCGTATTTCTTGTCATGGGTGGTGGTAACCGCTCTGGTATGGGCCTTCTTAAGCTTTGACAAAGGGATGTTAAACAATCTGATGGAAGGCCTCGGCCAGGATCCCAAACAATGGTACATGGTTCCCAAGCTGTGGCCGGGCTTTTTAATATTTATGTATCTCTGGAAAAATCTGGGCTACAGTATGGTCGTGTATCTGGCTACCATTACCGGAATCGACAAGACGTATTACGAGGCCGCCTGCATTGACGGGGCCAGCGTATGGCAGCAGATGAAGTGGGTGACGCTTCCGCTCATGCGCACTGTCATTATCATGATGTTCATCATGGCGGTGGGCCGTATCTTTTATTCGGATTTCGGCCTGTTCTATCAGGTACCCAGAGACTCCAATTCCCTGTACAATGTAACGTATACACTGGACGTCTTTGTATACAAACAGCTCATGTCATCGACCACGGGAATGGCCTCGGCGGCCGCATTCGTCCAGTCCGTTGCCGGATGCATCACCATTCTTCTGGCCAATGCCGTAGTGCGCAAGGTTGACCGGGAGAGTGCCATGATCTAAAACGTGTCTGAAAAGCTACTATCACTCATTCATTAGACAGGAGGAAGAATATGTCCAAAAAAAATAAGGAAGCGGCAGACGTGCAGAGCTTCAACAGGATATCCGCGAGGGCTAATATTCTGTTAAATATCATGTTTCTGATTCTGGCCCTGATTTGTGTAATACCGGCGGTGCTGGTGGTCTCGATCTCCTTCTCCGCGGAGCAGTCCATCACCGATTACGGCTACCGGCTGATTCCTAAGATTATTTCCCTGGATGGCTATGGCTATCTGCTGAAGCAGGGTGCTCTGATCATCAGGGCGTTGGGAGTATCCCTGTTTGTTACTATCGTGGGAACCGCCCTGGGAACGCTTCTCACCACCTTGATGGGATACGTGTTATCCAGGCCGGACTACAAGCTGAACGGATTTCTCACCATGCTGGTCTTCATCCCCATGGTATTTAACGGAGGTCTGGTCTCTACATACTTTATCGTCTCCCAGTTCCTGCATTTAAAGAATACTCTGTGGGCGCTGATTCTGCCTCTGTCGGTATCTTCCTTTAATGTCGTCATATGCAGGACGTTCTTTAAGACAACCATACCGGAGGAACTGATCGAATCGGCCAAGATGGATGGGGCCACCCAGTTTAAGATTTTCTTTCAGATCGTGCTTCCCATCTCCCTGCCGGTTATCGCTACCATTGGGCTGTTCCTGTGCTTCGCCTACTGGAATGACTGGTATCAGTCCATGCTGTACATCGACAACCAGCGTCTCTACTCCCTGCAGGCACTTTTAAATGCCATCATGACCAATATCAACATGCTGGCGCAGAACGCCGCTACCATGGGCGCGAGTATGGCGGATATGGTGGCAAATATGCCAAAGGAAGCGGCCCGTATGGCGATTGTGGTCATTATTGTACTGCCAATCGCATGTGCATACCCGTTTTTCCAGAAATACTTTATCTCCGGACTGACAGTCGGAGCCGTCAAAGGGTGAGTGCGCCCGTATTTTAATAACTGCTTATCAGGCGGGTTTCCCGTTGATAATAGAATAATCAGGAAAGAAGAGGATTGTTTATGAAGAAAACAGATGTATGGAAAAAAGCGGCTGCGGCCGGTTTGGCCGCTCTGCTGGCCGTCGGCACCATAACTGGATGCGCGGCTAAGACAGATACGAAAGAGACGGGGACTCCTGCGGGAGACACGGCGGAAAAAGATGGCGCGTCTGCGAAGGATACGGCTGCGGCCGATCCAGCCGGGGGAGACATTCCGACTCTGGTATACTGGACCGTGGGAGGAACCACGCCCAGTGATTTTGATCAGGATATTGCCGCGATTAACGAGTATCTGGAGGAGAAGATCCACGTAAAGCTGGATTTGAAGGTGGCCGGATGGGGCGATTACGAGAAGAAGATGAACACCATCATCAACTCGGGCGAGTATTTTGACATGATGTTTGTAAACAATACGAATTACAGCCGTTTTGTGAAAATGGGCGCGTTCGAAGATATATACGACAAGCTCCAGTCGGTGGCGCCGGAGCTTTATGAAATGATTCCGGAGCAGCTCTGGAAGGGCGTGACCATTGGAGGAAAGGTTTATTCCGTTCCCACCTATAAGGATTCCTCCATGGCACAGTTCTGGTATTTTGACGATCAGTACGTGCAGAAGTACAACATTGATCTGGATCAGATCAAGACGATGCAGGACTTAGATAAGCCGTTCCGCGTCATGAAGGAGGGAGAGGGCAAGGGCTTCTATCCGCTTCAGATGTCCCAGGGAAGTCCGTTTAATGGATTCTTTAACGAATATGACGGCCTGACCTCCGGCCTGCAGCCTCTCGGCGTAAAGGTAGATGACCAGACAAGAACCGTGATCTGTACTCTGGACCAGCCGGATATCATGGAGAATTTAAAGCTGCTTCATCAATGGTATATGGATGGCATCATCAATCCGGATGCGAATGTTCTGACCGAGCCGCAGAAGAAGCTTCCATTTTCTTCCGCACAGGGCTGGCCCAGCGCGGTTGCCACATGGCAGGTATTAAACGGTGTGGAGAAGTATGATGCATTTAAGGTATTCGGCCCGCTCTATTCTACCGATACCATTCAGGGCTCCATGAATGCCGTTTCCATTAACTCCAAATATAAGGATGAGTGCTTAAAATTCCTGCAGCTCGTGAATACTGACTCCAAATTACGCGATATGCTGGCATACGGTGTGCCGGATAAGACCTTCAAATATGTGGGGGACGGCGTGATTGAGAAGCAGACGGATACCTGGCCGCTGGCCGCCTATACGCAGGGAACCTTCTTCAACATGTCCATTACGGAGGATGCGGACCCGGATCAGTGGGATCAGGTAAAGAAACAGAACGAGGAAGCGGTTTCCTCTTCCTGCTTAGGTTTCTCCCTCGATCTGACCAATATTCAGAATGAGATGTCCAACTGCCTGACCGTATGGCAGAAGTACAAATACGACTTATTAACCGGCGCTTCCGACCCGGAGACAGCGGTTCCGGCCGTAATCCAGGAATTAAAGGCCGCAGGGTTTGATACGGTCATCCAGGAGGCACAGAAGCAGATCAACGAGTTTTACAACTGATAAGTAAATACAGAACAAAATACAGAACAAAATATAGAACAAAATATAGAACAAAATATAGAACAGACCGGATGCGGCTAATGGCATCTGCTTGTGAATCGAAGAAAACGACTGTATAATTAATAACCGGCAGAAAAGACAACGAACGGACAGAGGGAAAAGCTTATGAAAAAGACATCAGGTTCATTCTTGAAAATCAGTGTATACAGAAGGCGTTTTACAGGCACGGTCTGCTCTATTATTTTTATATCCCTGTTTTGCCTGATTTTTGCACTCTGCTTTTTTACAAACATATGGGCGGATAACCGGTGGCAGGAGGTACAATCCAGTTTTATGACCCTGGAGCAGCAGAAAAGGGATCGGTCGGAACAGTTAGAAAATTATGTGAACGGTATTTATGCAAAGCCGAGTCTGATGGAGGACACGAAGACTCTGCTTGAGAGCACCAGCGAGCAGGATTATACGAGACTCAGGGAGGAGAACAGCGCGCGTTCCAACACGCAGATCGCCTGGCTGCCCGGTGACATGCGGAAGCTGTTTGTCAACAGCCAGCTGAAGGTAAACGCGGTTACGATCCGGTCGCCGGAGGGAATAAAAATCATATGGCTGGATAATCTCTCCGGGAATATGAGGGTAACGTATGGATTGAGAGGGGAATGGCAGCTGATCGACAGGACGGACAGGGATACGGTGCTGGAATCCTTTGAAGTGAGGAGTCCGGATTCCGTCATGAAGAGTCTCGGAACACTGACATTTTACGGCTCATCGAAGGATATTTACAAGGGAAGCAGCCAGGCGTATGACTGGGCCCTGATTAAGGGGAAAATGGTATCCTATGAAAATGTAAAGGGAGAACGGGAACGGGAGTGGATTCTGACGGCTTCCGAAAAGGAGGCGTTTCAGGGCTGGTTTCTATGGAAAGGAAGGGTTCCGGTTTTCTATTTTGAATTCGTCAACTCATCCGGGGACAGTGAGTACATATCGGCAGTGGACATCGTCTCTCTCTGGCGGGCGAACGGGGCGGGAGTCGCGACGCTGGCCGTGACCGTCCTTGTGCTGGCTGCCGGGGCTGTCATAGTTGCCTTTTTTAACCTGCAGGGCGAGGCCAGGTTTCTCTCCCATATCATGGATATGCTCAAGACCATGGAACACGGTTCTTTTATAGAGGTGGGAACCATGGTCATGAAGCGGGGCGGCCACTACAATGAATACACGCTGATTGCCGACGCATTGTCGGAGGTGAGCGTCAAACTGGACGGATATATCCGCAAGGAGTATTTGCTGAAGCTGAAGCAGCAGGAGACGGCGATGAGGGCGCTGCGCCATCAGATTAATCCGCATTTCCTATATAATACACTGGAAAGCATAAGGGCCAGAGCGCTGGTACTAAAGGACAGGGAGACGGCGGAGGCCATCGAGGGGCTGGGAAGGCTTTACCGGACTCTGATCCGCTGTCCGGAGGTGATTCCTCTGCAAAAGGAAGTGGAGGTCCTGGAGATGTATTTAAAGCTCATGTCCCTCCGTTTCGCGGATACCTTTGTGTACCGGGTGGATATTGAGGAGGAGGCAAAGGACGTGGATACCATCGCCTTCTGGCTTCAGCCTCTGGCGGAAAATTTCTTCAACCACGGTATGGACCAGGAGAGTGAATTTAATCTGTTGATGCTGGAGGCGGTTAAGAAAGAGGATGGAATCCTGGTTACCATGTCGGATAACGGCCGGGGGATTTTGGAGGACCGCCTTTTGGAGATCAGGAAGAATATGGTGGAAGGCGGGGACGACCCCGGGGCGGATATCGGGCTGCGCAACGTCTATATGAGGCTCAGCTATTTCTATGGGGAAGCGTTCTCGATGAATATTGAAAATCAGGCGGCAGGCGGATTGAAAATCGATATTTTCCTTCCGGCGCTGCCGGGAAAGGAGTAGGCCGCATGTATACGGTTCTGATTGTAGACGATGAGCCCAATGTCCTGGAGGGCGTAAAGCGCCTTCTGGACTGGGAGAAATTAGGCGTGGGGCGGATCTGGACTGCAAAAACATCTCTGGAGGTCATGTCACACATCATTGACTGGAATCCGGATATTTGTCTGGTAGATGTCAGAATCGGCAATGACATGGGATATGAGCTGATCGAGTGCTTAAGCGGCCTTGGCATTCATTCGAATTACATCATGATGAGCGGATACGATGACTTTCACTATGTGAGGGAGGCCCTCCGCTGCGGAGCGCTGGACTACTTACTGAAGCCGGTGGGAGCAGAGGAGCTGGAAGCGTGTATCCGCAAGGTCATCATGGAACAACTTCACGGTACGCTGCCGGAAGCGGAGCAGAAGAACGGTGATCCCATCCTGAAGATAGAATATGAGGCCATGTCGCCTCTGATCCATAAGATTGTCCTGATGGTGGCGGCTGAGTACGGCGGCCATATCTCGCTGAAGATCATAGCCGATAAGTTTCGCATGAATTCCACGTATCTGGGACAGATATTCATCAAGGAAACGGGAATGAAATTTTCGGAATACCTGATGTGCTACCGGCTCTGTATGGCCAGAGAGCAGATCGTGAACAGCGATGAGAAGATCGCGGTGATCGCGGCCTCTGTAGGCTACACGAATATGAATTATTTTTACCAGCAATTCAACCAATATTACCATACCACCCCGTCCGAGATGAGAATACGGGGCTCAGAAAGGAATTGACATATGATTTTTGCAAGGGAGAGGGCGGAGGTAATCGCCAATAAGCTAAAAAAATTAATGGTTGTCCAGAAATTCCAGCTGGATGACTGGAAGGTGAAGGAAGGCTTCTTTTTACGGCCGGAGGAGGCCGACCTGGCGGAGGAAGACTGGGAACCATTTGACAGCCGCCTGATGCACTGGTACGGGCCGGACCGCCATTACTGGTTCCGAACCGTATTTACAATACCGGAAGAGTATGATGGGAAGGGCTTATGGCTTCGCATCCGTACCCAGATTGAGGAGTGGGATGACGCCAAGAATCCGCAGTTTCTCGTGTTCCTGAACGGAGAAGTGGTACAGGGCGCTGATATGAACCACAGGGAGGTCCTGCTTTCTGAGGCGGCGACGGCGGGAGAGACCGTGACGGTTGATTTGCAGGCGTATTCAGGCACCCTTCATCCGGAATTTCGTCTGATGGCGGATGTGGAGGAAGTGTCGCAACCGGTTAAGGACCTTTATTATGATATCCAGGTGCCGTTATGGGCCATGGACCGGATGGATCAGGAGGGAAAGACGGCTATTGATATCCTGACTGTGTTAAATGACACGATCAGCCTTCTGGACTTACGGGATGTCCACTCCGACGATTTCTACCGCTCGGTGGAGGCGGCGCGGGCCTATATCGCAAAGGCGCTGTATGAGGACCTGGCGGGCGACGATACGGTGATTGCCACCTGCATAGGGCATACCCACATCGACGTGGCGTGGTGGTGGACGGTTGCCCAGTCCCGGGAGAAGGCGGCCCGCAGCTTCGCCACGGTATTGGAGCTGATGGACGAATATCCCGAATACCGGTTTATGTCGAGCCAGCCGGTCCTCTATACGTTTGTGAAGGAACGGTACCCGGAGCTTTATGAGGAGATTAAGAGAAGGGCAGCAGAAGGCCGCTGGGAGCCGGAGGGCGGCATGTGGCTGGAGGCCGACTGTAACTTAACCAGCGGAGAGAGTCTGGTGCGCCAGTTTTTATATGGCAAACGGTTCTTTCAAGAGGAATTCGGCGTGGACAGCCGGGTGCTGTGGCTTCCGGACGTATTCGGTTATTCCGGCGCCCTGCCCCAGATCATGAAGAAATGCGGGATCGACTATTTTATGACGACGAAGCTTTCCTGGAACCAGTTTAACAAGGTGCCGGACGACACGCTTCTGTGGGAAGGAATCGACGGAACGAAGGTTTTAACCCATCTCATCTCGACATTGGGAGTAGGGCAGAGCGTGGATCGCTTCTTTACCACCTATAACGGTATCCTGCATCCGGACGCGATCATGGGCGGCTGGCAGCGCTATCAGAATAAGGAGATGAACCATGACATTCTGGTGGCCTTCGGCTACGGCGACGGAGGCGGCGGCCCAACCAGGGAGATGCTGGAGACGGGCAGGAGGATGGAAAAGGGTATCCGCGGCATACCGAAGGTGCGCCAGGAGAGTTCCCTCACTTACTTTACAGAGCTTTCCGAGCGGGTGAAGGACAGCAGGCGGCTCCACACGTGGACCGGAGAATTTTATTTTGAGTACCACAGGGGAACGTATACGTCCATGGCCAGGAATAAGCGGTCAAACAGAAAAAGCGAGCTGCTTCTCATGGACTTAGAGCTGTTGTCCGTGCTGGCAGAGAAAAAGGGGCTGGCCTATCCGGCGGAGGACTTGGAGCGGCTGTGGAAAATGGTGCTTCTAAACCAGTTCCACGATATTCTCCCGGGATCATCAATTAAGGAAGTCTATGAGGTGACAAAGCGTGAGTATGAGCAGGTTGCGGAGGAAGGCGGCCGTCTGCTCAAAGAGCGGAAGGAAGCCGTGGCGGGTGCAGGAGACGGCGTGACCGTATTCAATACGCTGGGATTTACACGCAGGAGCCTGACGGTTCTTCCGGATGGGGTGACATCCTTGACAGATAAAGGGGAGGCGCTTCCCAGCCAGGAGATCGGCGGCCTGCGGTATTCCCTGACGGGGGAGATTCCCTCCAAGGGATACTCCGTGTATGGCGCGGTGCGGGAAGCGGACGGCGGTACGGCTGGTGAGGCGGCCGGGGACACTGAGGCGGCCGGGGGCGTCGTAGAAAACAGCGCTGCAGAGAGCGGCGGAGATACGCCGTTTTCCGTCTTAAAAACCGCGGATGGCTTCGTGATTACTACGCCGTTTGCAAAAGTAGATATGGCGGCGGATGGAAGCTTTACGAGCCTTCTTGACCTTTCGGAGAACCGTCAGGTATGGAAGGCGGGCGAGGCGGGGAACCGTCTGAGGATCTACGAGGATAAGCCGATTTATTATGATAACTGGGATATCGATGTGTTCTATACGGAGAAATACTGGGATTTGGATGAGCCGGCGTCGATTGCGGTTACGTCAGAGGGGCCGCTGTGTCTGCAGATCACAGTGAACCGAAGCTTCATGCATTCCCGCATGACACAGGATATCCGGTTCTATGCCCACAGCCCCAGAATTGATTTTAACACCTGGGTGGACTGGAAGGAGCACCAGTACCTGTTAAAGGCAGGCTTCCCGGTGGATGTCCATACGGACGAGGCGGCGTTTGACATCCAGTTCGGCAACGTGGTGCGAAAGACCCATACCAATACGAGCTGGGACAGAGCCCGTTTTGAGAGCTGTGGCCATAAGTGGATGGACGTATCGGAGAGCGGATATGGGGTCAGTCTGTTAAATGATTGCAAGTACGGTCATTCTGTCCGTGAGGGCTGTATAGAGCTGACGCTGATCAAATCGGGTATCGAACCGAATCCTGACACGGACAACGAGGAGCACGTATTTACGTATTCGCTGTATCCTCATCAGGGAACGTGGAGGGAGGCGGATACCCAGAAGGAAGCTGCGGATTTAAACCAGCCGCTTTCGGCAGTAAACGGCGGAATGCCCGGAGAATCCTATGGATTTGCAGGCGTAAAGGGGGATTCCGTGGTTCTGGAGACCGTGAAGAGGAGCGAGGACGGAAACGGCATCATCCTGCGTCTCTACGAGAGCCGGAATAAAAGGGTAAACGCGAAAGTGAGTCTTTCCTGTGCCCCGGTGACAGTGACGGAATGCAACCTGCTGGAGGAACCCGTTGACGAGGCAGGCGGCCTTATGATTGATCGGGATGGCTTTTCCTTTGTCATTAAGCCGTATGAGATTAAGACGTATAAGGTGGTGTTTTAAGCTATGAAAGTAATTCTGTTTGACATTGATACACTCAGGGCCGATCATATGGGCTGCTATGGCTACGGGAGGGATACTACGCCTGTTATGGATGGGATTGCGAAAGAAGGCGTGTGCTTTGACCGGTACTACTGTCCCAATGCCCCCTGCCTTCCCTCCAGAGCGTCGATGGTGACCGGGCTTTACGGAATACATAACGGCATTGTGGGACAGGGCGGTACGGCGGCGGATTTACGCCTTCAGGGCGAATCGCGGAGCTTTACGGATCTGGTGTCGGAGAATGGGCTTTTCATGCAGTTTAAGAGGGCCGGACTTCACACGGTCTCATTTTCCAGCTTTGCGGAGCGCCACTCGGCCTGGTGGTTTCTCTCCGGCCTGGATGAGTATTATAATCCGGGACTCCGGGGCGGGGAGTCGGCGGACATGGTCACACCGGCAGTCCTAAATTGGTTAGAAAGAAACCGGGAGATGGAGGACTGGTTTCTTCACGTCCATTACTGGGACCCGCATACGCCGTACCGCACCCCGGAGGGGGTGAAGAGCAGATTTCAGGATGAGCCTCTGCCGGACGACTGGATTACGGACGAAATTTTTGAGGAACATCTGCGGCACATCGGCCCTCACGGCGCCAATGAAATCAATATGTGGAATGACGAGACCTTCAGTCGTTGGCCGAAGCATCCCGGAAGCTTGAAGACAAGGGGCGATGCAAAGCATTTTATCGACCTTTATGATGACAGTGTGCGGTTCACCGATGACAATATTGGACTGATCGTGGCGTGGCTTAAGGAGCACGGGCTTTACGGAGACGATCTGGCGATTATCATTACTGCGGACCACGGAGAGGATTTGGGAGAATTCGGGGTCTATGGAGAACACGGCATGGCCGACGAGCCGGTATGCCATATTCCGCTAATCATCAGATGGCCGGGGGCCGAAGGCGGACGCCGCATCAGGGGCTTTTATGACAATACGGATCTGCTCCCTACGGTGAAGGCGCTTTTAGGTACGGAGACCTTTGGGGACTACCGGTACGACGGCGTCTCCTTCAAGGAACCGCTGTTGGGCGGAAAAGAGTGCGGGAGATCCGCGGCGGTGCTGACCCAGTGCGCCCACGTATGCCAGCGAAGCGTCCGGTTTGACCACTATATCTATATCCGCACCATCCACGGAGGATACCATCTCCTGCCGGAGGAAATGGTATTTGATCTGGACTGCGATCCCCATCAGCTGCATAATCTGGCGGCTGAGCGTCCGGAGCTTTGCGGCCGCGGGGCACGGCTGCTTTTAGACTGGACGGAGCGGATGATGAAGCAGTCAGATTCAGACCGTGATCCCATGTGGACTGTGATGCGGGAAGGCGGGCCGGAGCACTGCAGAGGCCGCCTGGAAGCGTATGAAAAGCGGCTGGAGGAGACGGGGAGAGCGTACGGTATCCCGCTTCTTAAGGAACAGTACAGGGAAGAGTTTGAGGGACAGGAATAAGAGGAGAGAACCGATGATTTTAATACCGCAGCCGAAAAAGGCTGAAAGAAGAGATGGGGAGTTTACGATAGGCTATGGAAGCTATCTGGTGCTGGATGAGTCCTGCGGACCGCTTCTGACAAAGCAGGCAATGCTCTTTTTAGATGCGCTGGAGGAAGAAACCGGTTATCGGCCAGCTCTGACCAGGGGAAAAGGAAGAGATGGAGATATTATTCTGCGCCGGGAGGAGGCGCTGGGTTCGGAGGATGTACTGGGCCAGGGATATACTCTGGAAATCCGGCCGGAGGGGATCATTCTCACCGGCGGTGAGAAAGGGCTGTGGCATGGAATGCAGACGATTCTGCAGATGGCAGGGCAGCAGGGCGCCGTACTTCCGGCAATGAGTATTCACGACAGGCCGGACATTAGGAACCGCGGCTTTTACCACGATGTCACAAGGGGAAGAGTGCCTAAGCTTGACTGGCTGAAAAAGCTGGCCGACCGGATGGCGCGTTATAAGCTGAACCAGATGCAGCTCTATATCGAGCACACATTCCTGTTTCGTGATTTCAGCGAAATATGGAGGGATGACACGCCGCTGACTGCAGAAGATATTCTGGAGCTGGACCGGTACTGTCTCGACCGCGGGATCGAGCTGGTCCCTTCCCTGTCCACCTTCGGGCACCTGTACAAAATCCTGGGCTCGAAGCATTACAGCCATCTGTGTGAGCTGGAAGGCTCAGAAGCCATGCCATTCTCGCTGAGGGGGCGGATGCACCACCATACGATCAACGTGTCTTCGCCGGAAAGCCTGGAGTTCATCAAGGGAAAGATCAGAGAATTCGCGGCCCTGTTCACTTCCGGCCAGTTCAATATCTGTGCCGATGAGACCTTTGATCTGGGAAAAGGAAGGAGCAGCAGTCTGAAAGAGAGTCTGGGGATTCACAGGCTCTATATCAATTACGTAAAGGATTTGTGTGAATGCGTGATTTCCTGCGGAAAGCGGCCCATGTTCTGGGGCGACGTCATTGCCGGAGAGCCGGAGCTTCTAAAGGAGCTTCCGTCGGAGACCATCTGCTTAAACTGGGGATACGCGAAAAACCAGAGGGAGGATGAGACGAGGGCGCTCGATGCGGCCGGAGCGGTCCAGTATCTCTGCCCGGGAGTATGCGGCTGGAACCATCTGATTCCTTTGTATGAGAACGCGTACTGCAATATAAAAATCATGTGCGATTACGCCCGGAAATACGAGGCGGTCGGAGTGCTGAATACGGATTGGGGAGATTTCCTGCACATCAATCATCCGGAATTCAGCATACCAGGGATGATTTACGGGGCCGCATGCTCCTGGAATGCACAGCCCCCTGCATGGGAAGAGATGAACCGCCAGATTTCAATCCTGGAATACGATGATTCCACCGGGCAGCTGGTGGGTATGCTGGCAAAAACCCAGGAGCTTCATGGCTTCACATGGGAGATGGCGGTCCGGTTTAAGGAGCTTAAGACAGGCGCCGCGCCGGAATATGACACCGACCACAGACAGTATTTACAGGAACACATGGAATCCATGGAGGGAGTCGATGAAAAGAACCGGCGTCTCGAAGAAATTACAGGAGAGCTGTACGGACTTCTGCCCCACATGGACAGGCGAAGCCGAAATATGGTGAAGAAATATGTCATAGCCGTCGAAGGGATCGGCCTGTTTAACGAGCTGGGAAAGGTAATCACAAAATGGGATTACGGCGCGGAGTATGGCGTTATGCCGGATACCTGGGCGCTCTCAGAGCGTTTGGAGGTGTGGCTGTACCATTATAAGGAGCTGTACCGCAGTGTGAGCCGGGAATCGGAGCTTGGAAGGATTCAGGAGATCATAGTGTGGTATGGAGATTATTTGAGGGAGCGAAGATAAAATGGATCTTTACCTGATTTTTGATCTGGGAGGAACTTCTGTCAAATTTGCCGTTTCGGATAAAGAAGGGAAATTTGACAGTACGGGTTCCTTTCCAACGCCGAAGGATGGCATGGAGAGAATGCTTGAGGAGATGGGGCGGGTGTATGAGACGGTGCAGGCGGAACTTAAAACGGCAGATTCACACATTGCGGGGATTGCTGTCAGTTCTCCCGGAGCCGTAGACATCCGCACGGGCGTGGTAGGGGGGATCAGTGCGATCCCGTATATCCATGGCTTCCCGTTTACCGAAGCGGTCAGCCGCCACCTGAGCGGACTTCCGGTCTCTATTGAAAATGACGGCAACTGCGCCGCTCTCGGTGAACTGTGGAAGGGGGCGGCGGCCGGCAGGCAAAATATGGTCTCCGTGGTATGCGGCACCGGAATCGGCGGTTCCATCGTTCTGGATGGCCGTGTATACCGGGGAAAGTCCAATAATGCAGGCGAGTTTGGCAACTATCTGGTGAACCGGGAAGGGGAACAGAGGCGGACGTGGAGCTCCTGTACGATGGTGAATCAGGCAAAAAGATACGAGGCGCTGACGGGAAGAGGTACCGATGGCAGGGAACTCTTCCGTCTGGCCGAAGCCGGGGATGGCGATGCGGTCCGGCTGGTGGAGGAATTTTACGAGGCCATGGCTGTCGGACTGTTTCAGATCCAGTTTACGCTGGACACAGAACTGATCGTGCTGGGCGGCGGTATCAGCGAGGCGCCCTTTGTCATTCCCGAAATCTATAAGCGGATGGAACGGATGGCGGAGGATGCGGAGTTCGGATTCCTGATGCCGGAGATCGTTCCCTGCCGGTTTGGGAATAAGGCGAACCTGTACGGGGCTTTGTACTGCCATTTATATAGGTGATAATACAGTATTGCAGGAGGTTTCAATGGAGTATCAGTTCAGTAAAGATTTTCTATGGGGTGCGGCCTGTTCCGGGCCCCAGTCGGAGGGCAGCTTTCCGGGGGACGGAAAAGCGGAGATGGAATGGGATTACTGGTTTCAGCAGGCCCCGGAGTTGTTTTACGACGGTGTGGGGCCAGCCGTGACTTCGGATTTCTATCACAAATATAAAGAGTATGCCGGACTTATGAAGGAGATCGGCATGAACTCCTACCGCACCTCGATTCAGTGGAGCCGGCTCATAAAAGACCGTGAGGGAACTATAAATGAGGCGGGCGTGGAGTTTTACAATTCGGTGATTGACGAGCTGTTAAGCCGCGGGATCGAGCCGATTCTCTGTCTCCATCACTTTGATCTGCCCATGTACTGGGTGGAGAAGGGAGGCTTTGAGAACAGGGAAACGGCGGAGGCATTTGCGGCGTACGCGGCAAAATGCTTTGAATTGTTCGGAGACAGGGTAAAACGGTGGCTTACCTTTAACGAACCGATTGTCATAACGGAGGGCGGCTATCTTTATAAGAATCATTATCCGGTTGTCTGTGATGCGAAAAGGGCGGCCCTGGTATCGTACCATCTTCAGCTTGCCAGCAGTATGGCGGTTAAGGCGTTTCGGAAGAGAGGCGGGGAGGGGCAGATCGGTATCGTGCTGAATCTAACGCCTACCTACTGCAAAGAGCCGGAGAATGCAGAAGACAGAAGAAGTGCGGAAATTGCCGATCTGCTGTTCAACAAATCATTCCTGGATCCTTCCTTAAAAGGAGAGTATCCAAACGCCCTAGTGGAGCTTTTAAAGAAGGAGGGAATCTGCCCGGAGGCTCAGGCGGAGGACTTAGAGGTGATCCGTGCCAATACGGTAGATTTTCTCGGAGTGAATTACTACCATCCGAGGCGGGTTACGAGAAGGAGCAGTCCGTTTACTGGTCCCCTCATGCCGGAAAAGTATTTTGAAGAATATACTTATGAAGGGCAGAAGATGAATTTTTCGAGAGGATGGGAGATATATGAGCCTGCCGTCTATGAAATCGCCATCCAACTGCGCGACAATTACGGCAATATTCCCTGGTACCTATCGGAAAATGGTATGGGCGTGCAGAACGAAGAGCAGTTCATCGGCGTGGATGGCATCGTGGAGGACGATTACAGAATTGAATTCATCCGGGATCATTTAATCTGGCTTAATAAGGCTATCGTGGAGGGCTGTAACTGCTTCGGATACCACTTATGGGCGCCCTTTGACTGTTGGTCCTGGAAGAATGCATATAAGAACCGGTATGGCATGATAAGAGTGGATAGAAAGGACAATTGCCGGCTTACGGTAAAGAAATCGGGAAGATGGTTCCGGGAGACGGCGGAACGGGGCGGATTTTCTCTGCATACCGAAATATAAATCTGCAAAACAAAAAGGAGCATGGCCAGATACCGGACGGTATCGATCATGCTCCTTTATGTATTTAATTATTCCTCAGAAATAGCGCCTGTAGGACATACACCAGCACAAGTTCCGCAGCTGATACAGGTATCAGCGTCGATAACGTACTGTCCGTCGCCCTCAGCAATCGCGTTTACTGGACATTCACCTTCACATGTTCCGCAGCTTACGCATGCATCACTAATAACATATGCCATAATAAATTACCTCCTTATATTCTATACATTTGCCTATATTCTATACTATAAATGTAAATTATTCAAGTGGAAAATGATGTAGTTTTTGTTCAAAATTAGGAGCAGAAAAGATCCGGTGCTCCAGTGCGCACATCTTTGATGCCGTGAAGTATGATTTTCTTTGCAGCCACGGCGCCATCTTTTGACATCGGCGGCACATCCTCCAAAGGATAAATCATGCCGAGATTCTTATATTTTACCTTGCCCATATCGTGGTAGGGAAGGACATCCAGGGCCTTCACGTATTTCAGTGTTCCGATAAAACGGCCCAGATGGTATAAGTCTTTTTCGTTGTCCGTAATTCCCGGTACCACTACATGGCGAATCCACATGGGGATCTGTTTTTGATCGAGATACTCTGCAAACTGCAGAATATTCCGGTTCGGGCGGCCCGTAAGCAGCCGGTGCTTTTCGTCATCAATCTGCTTTAAATCGAGCATAACGAGGCAGGTGGAGGCGAGCAGACGGTCCAGCTGCTCTAAGTATGCCGTATCTGCGTCCCGGAAGGTGACGCCGGAGGTATCAAGACACGTATGGATATCCCGCCGGCGTGCCTCCTCAAATAATTCCGTCACAAATTCCATCTGAAGCAGGGGTTCTCCGCCGGTCACCGTGATGCCTCCGCCGCGGTAGAACGGGCGGGAAGCCTCATACTGGCTCAGGATCTCAGAGACCGTCATGGAGGTGCCCCCGCCTGACGACCAGGTGTCAGGGTTGTGACAGTACTGGCAGCGCATGGGACAGCCTTTCGTAAAGACTACCATGCGGATGCCCGGCCCGTCAACGGTGCCGAAGCTTTCAATCGAATGTATCTGACCTGTCGTCATGCGGAGAGCGCCTGCCTTTCTTATGAAAATGGAACGTATTTCATGTGCATTTTAGATCGCGTCGTGGAACGTACGGGAGATAACCTCGTCCTGCTGTTCCTTTGTAAGCTTAATGAAGTTAACCGCATAGCCGGATACACGCACGGTCAGCTGCGGATAGTTTTCCGGATGCTTCTGAGCGTCCAGTAAGGTTTCACGGGTGAACACGTTGACGTTTAAGTGGTGTCCGCCTTCCTGTACATAGCCGTCTAACAGGGATACCAAGTTGTCGATCTGAGAGTCACTGATGTTTGTATTTGCCATGTTTTTTTCCTCCTGTAATGGTGTATTTAATAGTTGTCTGAGAAATCCGTCGCACTGTTTTCCGGGTCCTCCTCATCGGTGTCCATACCCTCGAACAGGGTGGGCACGTTGCAGGCCAGATTGCCGGCGGCACAGTCTAAGGAATTCATGGTGGTGACGGTCTTTGATGTGGTGGTATCCGCGCTGACCGTTCCGTCTGAGGCCGTGCGGATGTTCATATGACCGCCGCCGCCGGATACAAACGCATCCAGCATGGCGACGATATCGTCAATCTTTTTTTCGTCAGGGGCTGCCATAAAAGCACTTCCTTCCTTAACAGGTTATCAGTTAAATGTTGTCTAAATCCACTTCCAGATCGCCGGTAAAGATCTGATCTTCCTTGCCGAGCGCTCCGGGAACGATGGAGAAGGTATTGGAAATACCATCCTGCGCATCTTTAAATGGAAGCTTTGCAACGGAAGCCAGAGAAGCAACGGCTCCGTGGCTGTCGCGGTGGTGCATCGGGTTGGCGCCTGGCGCAAATGCCTCGCCCGCCTTTCTGCCATCCGGTGTCGCGCCGGTGTTCTTACCGTATACGACGTTGGAGGTGATGGTTAAGATCGAGGTGGTCGGGATACCTCCGCGGTAGGTGTGATTGCCCTTTACGTAGTTCATGAAGGTGTGAACAAGCTCGCTGGCCAGCTGGTCAACGCGGTCGTCATTGTTGCCGTATTTCGGGAAATCACCTTCTACGATATAATCCACGACGATGCCGTTTTCATCACGCACGGTCTTGACCTTTGCGTATTTGATGGCGGATAAGGAGTCGGCCACTACGGATAAGCCGGCGATACCGGTTGCAAACCAGCGGGTTACCTTCTTGTCATGGAGCGCCATCTGTACGCGCTCGTAGGAGTATTTGTCATGCATATAGTGAATGATGTTTAAGGTGTTGACGTAAACGCGGGCCAGCCATCTCATCATGTCTCTGTATGCCTCCATTACCTCATCGTAATCGAGATATTCGGAGGTGATCGGACGGTACTTCGGACCTACCTGCTTCTTCGTTACCTCATCGATACCGCCGTTAATCGCGTATAACAGGCACTTCGCCAGGTTGGCGCGGGCGCCGAAGAACTGCATTTCCTTGCCGACACGCATGGAAGAAACACAGCAGGCGATGGCGTAGTCGTCACCGTGGGTGACTCTCATCAGGTCATCGTTCTCATACTGGATGGATGAGGACTCGATGGAGGTCTTGGCACAGAATCTCTTGAAGTTTTCCGGAAGTCTGGTGGACCAGAGAACCGTTAAGTTCGGCTCCGGAGCGGTTCCTAAGTTCTGTAAGGTGTGCAAATAACGGTAGGACATCTTTGTGACCATGTGGCGTCCGTCGATGCCGACACCGCCGATGGACTCTGTCACCCAGGTCGGGTCTCCGGAGAACAGTTCGTTGTATTCCGGTGTACGGGCAAATTTTACGAGACGAAGCTTCATAACAAAATGATCCACGAATTCCTGAATCTCTTCTTCCGTGAAGGTGCCTTCTGCCAAATCTCTCTGTGCGTAGATATCAATGAAGGTGGAGGTACGTCCCAGGGACATTGCCGCTCCGTTCTGCTCCTTGACAGCCGCTAAATAGCCCAGGTATGTCCACTGGATCGCTTCCTTAACATTAGTCGCCGGTTTGGAGATATCAAAACCGTAGATAGCGCCCAGCTTCTTTAACTCACCCAGTGCGCGCAGCTGCTCAGACAGTTCCTCACGCTCACGGATTACGTCGGAGTACATGATGGTACGTGTGGTCGATTTCTGCTCTTCCTTGTTCTCGATCAGGCGGTCGATGCCGTATAAAGCGATACGGCGGTAGTCGCCGATGATACGGCCGCGGCCATACGCATCCGGAAGGCCGGTGATGATGTGGTTGGAACGGCAGGCACGCATCTCGTCGGTATAAGCGTCGAATACGCCTGCGTTATGTGTCTTTCTGTGAACGGTAAAAAATTCCTTGATTTCCGGATCAATGGTATAGCCGTTGTCCGCGCATGCCTTCTCGGCCATTCGAATACCGCCGTATGGCTGTAAGGAACGCTTAAATGGCTTATCTGTCTGAAAACCTACAATTTGCTCCTTTTCTTTATCCAGGTAGCCTGGGCCGTGGGAGGTGATGGTGGAAACAATTTTCGTATCCATATCCAGCACACCGCCAGCTTCTCTTTCTTTTGCGGTCAAATCCATAACCTGGGCCCACAAATCCTTTGTAGCCTGGGTCGGACCTGCGAGGAAGGTGTCATCGCCGTCATAGGGGGTGTAGTTCTTCTGTATAAAGTCTCTGACATTGATTTCTCTTTCCCAGACGCCGCCGCTAAAATCTCTCCACTCTGGTCTCATAATGTTGTACCTCCGTTGATTGCTTATTTATAAGTAAAAATAATGAACGAGTGCTGCCAAAAGTTATAATTCATACAACTTTTGTATGAATATATTATAGTTGAATACTGTATACACGTCAAGTCCTAGTCATGATAAAATTTTTACAAAAATGGCTGGACAATCCCTTGCTATTTCGGAAGAAAAGTATTATATTATAGAAACAGTATGTACATTTTTAAAGGAGGAATACACGATGCAGATTAGTAAAGATATGTTAATTGGCGCTCTGATCCAGATGGATGATTGCATTGCACCGATTTTAATGCGCGCTGGCATGCACTGTCTTGGCTGCCCGGCTTCTCAGGGTGAGTCTTTAGAAGAAGCATGTATGGTTCATGGAATTGACTGTGAAACACTGGTTAATCAGATTAATGAAGTTCTTGCTGATAGATAGAAAAAACTTTATAGGAGCATCGGCCGTTTTCTTTGAGACGGCCGGTGCTTTTATTTTGTAAAAAAATAATTTATACGTTATAACAAGATGACGGGGCGGGCTGCCTGTTATGATAAGTTTAACGCATTTGTAATTATTTTCCATATATGATAAAATGGTATCATGAAAAATATACGAAATAGATAAAGATGTTGACAAACATGTTATAACATGTTATTATAACATCACAGACAAGGAGGAGCATATGGAACAATCCATCAGGCTTGATAAGGATTCTAAGGTACCGATTCACCAGCAGTTGTACTCTTATATAAAAGAAAGGATAGCAGAGGGCTTTTATAAAGAGAATGAGATCATTCCGTCAGAGAAAGAAATGCAGGAGATGTTTGAAGTGAGCAGGATTACAGTTCGCAGAGCGATATCAGATCTGGAACATGATGGCTATCTGATTAAGCGGAAAGGGCGTGGAACGATTGTATGCCCGCAGAAAAAGGAACGTGATATGTCTGTATTCAACAGCTTCAGCGGTGATGCTAAGGTCAAGGGGGATAAACCGGGTTCTATTATTCTGCACTGCAAGGAAGTGGAGGCGAGCGTTAAGATTGCAGAGATGCTTCAGGTGGAAACTGGGGAAAAGGTTTACTTCCTAAAGCGGCTCAGGCTGCTCAATGGGCGTATTATTGCTCTGAACGAGACGTATGTCAGCGGCCGTCTGGGATTTGCACTCAGGGGAGAGGACTTTGATTCTACGACGTCGCTGTATGAGTACTTAGAACAGCATGGAATTGTGCTTGGGAGTGCGGATGAGACCGTGGAAGCAAAGATGGCGACTTCTGAGATTCGAAGGGAACTGTTTTTGGAGGAAAGCAAGCCTCTGGTCTACAAGGAACGGGTTACATATGACATGAACGGGAGACCGGTGGAATTTTCGGAGAATTCCTACTTGTCGGATTCTTACAAATACTATATTCATATTACCAATGTAAGAGGGGAGGGAAATACGGGTGAAAAGGTATGATTTCCATTCACATCTGGGGAAGACCAGATCAGGAGACGCAAACAACGCGGATCAGCTGGTAAAGGAGCTGGGTGAGTTTGGAATCACAAAAGTGGGTATCTGTTCTTTATCAGGAAACGGTATGAGGCCGCAGAATGACCTTGTTTATGAAGCCATGTGCCAGTATCCGGGTATTGTTGAAGGTTACGCGGATATTGATCCCAAGGCTCCGGAGGCGTTTTTAGAGATTCACCGGACGCTTGGAGACATGAAGATGAACGGAGTAAAGTTCATGTCATGGAAGCACGGCTACGCAGTGGAGAACTGCCCGAGTCTGGGTCCTGTAATTGATGAGATCGGAAAATATGGAGTTCATATTCAGATTCATGGAGGCGCGAGCCCTTTATGTACACCGTTTGTCTGGATCGAACATGCGAAGCGAAGGCCGGATATGCGGTTTGTATTTACCCATGTCTGCGGCCGGGAGTTTGGATACAGCTGTATCGAGGCAATCCGGGATCTGGATAACTTCTGGGTAGAGACGTCAGCAAATATGGAAATTGACATACTTAGAAAAGCAGTGGAGGTTCTGGGACCGGAACGAATTCTGTTTGGAACCGACTGGCCATATAAACCGACCAATATTGAAATCGAGAAGTTGTATCATTTGGGGCTTAACGAATCGGAGTTGGAGTTGGTATTTTACAGGAACGCCGAGAAGTTATGGAAAAGGAAGGAGCAGCATCATGGTTGTATCACACATGAGAATTGATGACCGGCTGATTCATGGACAGATTGTAACAGCGTGGATATCGGACTCGAAAGCTGGAGAGATCCTTGTGGCCGACGATATGGCGGCGAAGGACCCGACTCAGCAGATGCTTTTGAAGCTGGCAGTTCCTGCGAAAATCAAACTGACAATTGTATCAGTTGAAAAAGCGGCTGAGCTTTTAAAGACAGATCAGTCGGATACAAAAGTACTGCTGATCGTAAGGAATCCGAAAACGGCATTAGATTTATTTGAACGGGGCTTTTATATTGAGAGTGTTAATGTGGGGAATATCAGTAATGCCCGTTCAACGGTGGGGAGAAAACGCCTTTTGCCTTATATTTACGTAGAGCCTGAGGATATTGCAAATTTAACGGCGATTGCAGAAAAAAATATAAGACTTGATGTGAGGGCGGTACCAAATGATAAGTCCATAGACGGACTTGCACTCATTTCCAAATAGGAGAAGGGAGAAACGTATGAGTTTGTTAGTGAAAGCTGTCCTTGTAGCGCTGGTTACATGGCTGACATTTTTTGATAAGTATTGTACACAGTTCTTTACATACAGACCAATTGTAATAGGACCGATTATCGGACTGATCATGGGGGATTTGAAGATGGGTCTGATGGTAGGCTGTACTATTGAGCTGATGTTTTTGGGGCAGGTATTTGTCGGTACGGCGCTTCCGCCGGAGGAGACATTCAGCACGATTATTGCAACCGCATTTGCCTGCATTTCAGGCAGCACCGAGGTCGCACTGGCAACCGCGCTGCCGCTTGCAATTTTAGGGCAGATGGGCATGTACTTCAGAAATATGGTGCTCTGTGTATGGACTCAGCACAGGCTCGAGGCCGCTGTCGAGCGGGGGAGCAGAACAGGGATTACCATGAACTGTCTTATTCTGCCGAATGTATTCAATTTCGTACTGTTCTCTGTACCTGTTTTCCTGGCAATCTATTTAGGCGCAGGACCGGTCCAGGCAATTATCAATGCAATTCCCAAGGTTATTATCGACGGTCTGGCTGTAGGCGGCGGAATGATTGGTGCTGTCGGACTTGCATTGCTGCTGAAGTGTATTAATGTGAAACATATCTGGTACTATTTCCTGATTGGATTTTTCTTCTCCAGCTTTTTGAATATTAATCCGATTGGAATCACACTGATTGCAGTTGTATGTGTGGCTATGGCCTATTATCGCGAAATGGACAGGGAGGTAGCATAATGGCAGGAAATCAGACTGTAAATACCGATTTAACAAAACTTAACAAAAAAGATCTGCTGAAAATGTATATCTATTCCCAGGCATTCGTAAGCGGCTTTAACTACGAAAAGCAGGAGGCGCCGGGCTTTGCGTTTTCCATGATGCCGGTGATTGAAAAGGTATATAAGAATGAAGAAGATAAGAAAGAAGCATACAGGCGTCATACAGAACTTTTCCTGACAGAGGCGAGACTTTCCCATTTCGTCATCGGTGTAACGGCGGCCATGGAGGAGCGCAACGCGAATGAGCATGATATTGATCCGGTCAGCATCAACGCCATTAAGGCAGCGCTCATGGGCCCACTGGCGGGAATCGGTGACTCCCTTTACCATGGAACACTGCGTCCTATTATTGCAGGCCTGGCAGTATCCATGGTGATTGCCAGCGGATACAGCAGTATGGTGGGGCCGCTGCTCTTTGTCCTTGTTATGGCAGGTGTAGGTCAGCTTCTCCGTTACTTTGGCATTTTTAAAGGTTATGAGAAGGGTGTTGAATTTGTCGGTGCCATGCAGAGTTCCGGCCTGATCGACAAGATGACGAGACTGGCAGGAATTGCCGCTTACGCTGTCATTGGTGGTTTTGTGTACAAGTTTGTAACGATTAACGTTCCGTGGACTTACAAAGCCGGAGAGACGGTGGTAAGCCTTCAGTCCACTCTGGATGGGATCGTTCCGGGCATTCTTCCGCTTTTGTATACGCTTCTGATGCTGTGGCTGATGGACAAGAAGAAAATGAATCCGGTAGTTCTGATGCTGGTTACCATGCTGGTAGGTATTGCCGGATATGCGGTTGGAATTTTAGGATAGTTAAGGAGTAAAAGATGATTATTGATTATCATTCCCATATAAAATGGGATCGGGATACAAATCAATATGATACGGCTGCATTGCTTCAGGACATGGAGGAAAACCAGATTGATAAACGTGTGGTATCCGCGCTTGCCGGATTTTCCACGAGAGAGCAGAACAGCGCAGTGGCAGAGCTGGTAAAAGCCAATCCGGAACGGATCATTGGGTCTGCAGTGATTAATCCGAAGGAACGCGGCTGTGTTGAAGAGATGGAACGAATTGCGGCTTCCGGATACTTTAAAACCATCGAGCTGGATTCCATGGAACACTGTTACTATCCGGAGACTATGCCGGTTCTTGACACGATTATCGAAATAGCGGCGGCAAACCACATGCCTGTGAATGTATTCACGGGCTGGGGCTGCCGCACCATGCCGGCGCAATGGGCGTATTATGCCAAACGCCATCCCGATATGACGATGGTTCTTCTTCATATGGGCACCACGGACTTTGGCTATGGCTGCGTGGAACTCGTTCCCCAATATGAGAATCTGATGGTGGAAACCTCCTGTATGTACGAATTTCCTATTTTGAGAAAGGCTTTCAGTCAGATACCGAAGGAACGTTTTCTCTTTGGAAGCCACTATCCGGATAAGCTGACGGTATGCTCGGTTCATACCTTTGATTTACTTAAGCTTCCTGAAGAACTGAAGGAGTGCATGTTCTGCAAGAACGCAGAGCGTTTGCTTTCCTGTTTTTCGAAGGCAGGAGGAGGCGCGGCTGAGTAGCTGGCTACAATATAAATAGGGAAGAGGGAGTACCATGAATAAAGAAGAAGTGCGACAACTGTTGAATAACCAGTCGTCCAAACTGTTTGACGATATCGTAAACAGCCGCGTCCTCGGTGCCAATAATCATATTCGTATGATAGGGGAAATTATGCTTTTGACTGCTGAGGACGAGTCGGAGAATGGAAAAAGCGTTCTCTATAAGGTGAGAGAAATAGCCCGCTTCTTTATGGAAACAAGAGGGCAGCAGAGCCGGGCGATTTATAACGCAATCCGCTATTATATAAAAGGCCTGGATGACCTTGAGAACGCAGGGGAACGGGAGATACGGGAGCGTATTGCAAATCGGATTAACGCTTATGGAGCGGAGGCCGCAAAGGATATGGATACACTGATCTCTTATGGTGTTCATATTGCGGAAAACTTGGATACGATTATGATTTTTGACTATTCCAGTACCGTAGATCGTTTTGTGGCGGAACTGGGAAGAAAACGTACCATCTATATACCGGAGAGCCGGGCGCTTGATGGGGGGAGGCCTTTCGTAAAAACCGCGGTAGAAGCGGGGCACGAGGTTCATTTTATTCCTGATACAACGATGTTTATTGCTTTAAAAAAGTGTCAGGCAGCATTCATGGGGGCGGAAACCGTTTATCCTGATGGTACGGTTTTTAATACAGTAGGGTCGGATATACTGGCCATTCTGTGCCGTCAGATTGGGATACCTCTTTATGTACTGACTCCGATGATTAAGGTGGATACACGGCCTGTCTATGGATATAACAGGTTATCGCCCATGCCGTTTGACTACGGTCCCCGATTGGCAGGAGCGTGGGATATGGAGGCGAAGGAACGGGTAGATTTTAGAGGGATTAAGCTTCTGGAAATTGCTCCGGAGTACATCCGGTCATTAATTACCGAGAAGGGGATTATTCCGTCTTCTGCCTTCTTTCATGAGGCGATGGAATATGCGCGTTTTTTAGAGGAGGTGTGAGAGCGGTATGATGTGTGGTAAAGAATTTCCAGTGGCACTGGCCATGATACAGCCAGAGCCGTTTCCGGGAAGTTTTCGGCATGATGGAATGCCGTTTGAAGAGATTGTTGCTGTGTCATTAAAAGAAATTGAGATGATTCAGGCCAATGGTTTTGACGGATATATTATTCAGAACCGGAACGATGCGCCTGTCCGGCAGCAGGCACTCCCAGAGACGGTTGCTTATATGACCGCTCTGGCAATGGAGTGCAGAAGAAAATACCCGGATATGATACAGGGGATTCTGGTCAACTGGGATGGCGTAGCTTCGCTGGCAGTGGCAGCTGCGGCAGGCTCAGATTTTATACGGGTGGAGCACACCTATACCGGAGTGGAAGTCGGGTATGCCGGTATGCTGGAAGCACAGTGCGTGGACATCTGCCAGTTTAAGAAAAGGATCGGGTCCCATATTCCGGTTTATGCGGATGTACAGGAGGTTCACTATGAACAGCTGGCGGGAAAGAGCATTGTTGACAATGCATGGGACACAGTGATGAATGCATTTGCAGACGGGCTCTTTTTGGGGGGACTAAGCTGCGAAGAGAGTATTGAAATTATTAAGAGTGTACGGAAACGTCTGGGCAGCAAAATTCCTATTTTTTTAAGTTCCGGCGCAACCGGGGATAATATCAGCGAGATTCTGCAGTATTACGACGGTGTCAGTGTGGGAACATGGGTGAAAAATGGAAACATGAGAAATCCAATTGACCCGGAGCGGGCCGGACAGTTCATGGAAGGTGTGAAGACAGCTCGGAAACTGCGTGAAAACAGCAGAGATGAGGAGAAGTTATGATAGGAATCATTGTTGCAGGGCACGGAAATTTCGCGTCGGGTATTACCAGCATGCTGGAGCTGGTGGTTGGAAAACCGGAAAATTATGAGTATATTGATTTTCTTCAGGGAGAATCACAGGAAGCTCTGGAGGATGACTACAGGGAAAAGCTGAATAATCTGAAGGACTGTGAAAAAATAGTAATTATGACGGATATTACCGGCGGTTCTCCGTTTAAATCGGCCGTTACTTACGCTGTTTCGGATGACAGGCTGAATGTTATTTCAGGGACGAATGTGCCAATGCTGGTAGAACTGATCTTCCGGCGTATGAATTCTGACGACAGTGAAGATCTTATTCAGTCTTCCATGGAAGCAGGAAAAGAGCAAATCATTCGATTTCATAAGGATATGCTATGAAGCTGATAAAAAATGGTACAGTTTTGACTGCGGAATCCGAATTTAAGGGAGACATTCTGATTGATGGGGAAACCATAATGGCCATTGGGAAGAACCTGGATCAATTGGCTGATGATATAATTGATGCATCCGGCAAGTACATTTTCCCGGGAGGCGTGGATGAGCATACTCATTTTGGCTCTTTCGGGGGAAGACTGTTTGAAACAACAGAGGCGGCAGCAGTCGGAGGGACGACAACCATTGTTGACTTTGTTCCTCAGGAGAAAGGTGATTCTCTGGGAACAGCAGTTGAAAAACATGCGGCTAAGGCCTCCGGCATATCCTGCGTGGATTTTGGTTTTCATTCCATGGTGATGGATATGCAGCCGGATACGCCGGATCAGATAAAAGAGCTTCCCAAACATGGCGTATCCTGTGTGAAGATGTTTATGGCATACAAAGGAACTCCCTTCTTCATGGAAGATATTTCAATCCTTAAGGTGATGAATGAGAGCAAACGCCACGGAATTACTATGATGGTTCATGCGGAAAATCCGGATATGATATCATTTTATACGGAGCGATTAAAGGCGGAAGGGCATCTTGCACCGGTCAACCATTCCTATTCCAGACCGCCGGTTACGGAAGAAGATGCGGTTCGTCATGCAATTGCCATGGCGCAAGTGGCGGATGTACCTCTTTTTATTGTTCACGTATCGACGAAAGGGGCTATGGAAGCAGTCAGGGAGGCCTATGCCGGAGGACAGTCTGTGTTTGGGGAAACATGTACCCATTATCTGGTGCTGGATACCTCTTATCTTGCTCTGCCGGATTTTGAAGGCGCAAAATACGTCTGTGCACCGCCCCTTAGAACAAAAGAGCATCAGGAGGCATTGTGGGAAGGAATAGACAGAGGCTGGCTGAATGCAGTCAGCTCGGACCACTGTGCTTTGGTCGGAGGCTTTGAAAAGAAAAAAGAGGGACTGGAGGATTTCACAAAAATACCAAATGGAATCCCTGGCGTTCAAAACCGGATTTCAGTGCTATGGAGTCAGGGAGTGGCCAAAGGGCGTATATCTAAACAGCGGTTTGTGGATCTGATTGCCACCACCCCGGCGAAAAATGCAGGACTTGTAAATAAAGGACAGATTGCTCCCGGATTTGATGCGGATCTCGTGATATATGACCCGGGTTATCACGGAATTATAACGCAGAAGGATAACCTGGAAGGCATTGACTATGAGACGTTTGAAGGCTTTGAAATGACAGGGCGCCCGGAACAGGTTTTTCTAAGGGGGATGCTGGTTGCAGAGAACGGACGCTTTACCGGAAGAAGGGGCTGTGGACATCGGATCTTTGCAAAACCGTACGCTGCTGTGTATAAGCATTACAGACCGGCGCTATAAGGCGGGCAGAATTTTGCCCGTCTTTATTCATGTCTTTATGAAAAGATATCCAGCCGCATTGACACAAAAGAAGGAATATGATAGATTAAGCGTTGACAGGAGTGATTACCATGGATCGAATTATCATAGATGAATTAAAGAGACGAATGAACTCTGTACAAATGGTACCGGTGAGACATTGTACGGAGCTTAAACTGGAAGCATAAATGCTTTTTTCTTTCGCCGGAAAACAGGAAGTGCGGCGGCATACAGAAGTATGCCTGTTTTTTCGTACCTGTTTTCCGTAAGAGAAGCAATGATTGCATATCGGGGGCTGTGGACAGTGTTTTGTCCGCAGCCCTTTTTGTCTGACTGAAAGTAGGGGGAAGTTTGCTTCCGCCGAAAATGTCGGGAACAGAGGGCTGAAAAATAAACTCAGCCTTCTTTTTTTATTTACCAATAGAAAGGACTTTAAATAGAATGAATGATTTAAACTGGAAAAAATCCATTACCCGGTTCTTAACCGCGCAGACGATCTCTCTGTTTGGCTCCTCGCTGGTGCAGTACGCGATTGTCTGGTATATCACACTCACAACCTCATCCGGAAAAATGCTTACGATTTCCACCCTGTGCGGGTTCCTGCCGCAGATATTGATCTCCCTGTTTGCAGGTGTCTGGATCGACCGGTATGACAGGAAGCTGATGATTATGCTTTCCGATTCGGTTATTGCCGTATCGACGCTTTTGCTGGCCATCGCGTTTCTCAGCGGGCATAAGAGCGTCTGGCTTTTATTTGCCGCGCTGGTGGTGCGCTCGGCGGGAACCGGCATCCAGACGCCGGCTGTAAATGCCATGATCCCTCAGATCGTTCCGCAGACACATTTCATGAAGATAAACGGCATCAACAGCACGCTGTCCTCCATGATGATGTTCTTGTCACCGGCGGCCAGCGGAGCGATTCTGTCCGTGGCGCCTTTAGAGGCCACGCTGTTTATCGACGTGCTGACTGCTGTGATCGGCGTCGGCATTACCGCCACCATCCATGTCAGGCCATATGAAAGACGCGTCATCCCCGGTAATACCGGCCTGAAAGAAATAAGAGACGGGTTTTGTTATCTGAAAGAGAACAGATTTATAAAAAGACTGCTTTTGTTTCAGATTACCATACTTATCCTTGTCAGTCCATCAGCCTTTTTGACGCCTCTTATGGTGAGCAGGACGTTCGGCAGGGAGGTATGGCGCCTGACTGCCAGCGAGATGACCTACAGCCTTGGAATGGTGCTTGGCGGGATTCTGATCGCCTCCTGGGGTGGATTTAAAAAGAGAATGAATACGACAATGGACGCGGGAGCCATCTACGGGCTGATCATGATTGGATTGGGAAATGCCGGCGTCTTTCTGCTCTATCTGCTGCTTAACACTGCCATTGGCGTTGTCTCGCCGTGCTACAATGCGCCCATTACTGTGACGATACAGGAAAAAGTAACACCGGGCATGCAGGGGAGAATCTTCAGCTTTATGCAGATCGCAACCTCCTGCGCCCTGCCGTTCGGTATGGTAGTGTTTGGTCCGCTGGCAGATGTGATGCCTGTCCAGCACCTTTTAAATGCGGCGGGCCTGATGATCTTAATCTTATCCCTGGCAGTTTGGAACATGCATTATTTTTCTTTGGAGATGGCTGGGGAAGCTTAGCTGTTATCAGTTGAAAAATCAACCATAATCAATGAAAAACAGGCGGAGACAGCCAATCTCCGCCTGCATATTCTGATTTCGGCTGAACGATATCCGTGATTGAAAAATAAGGTCTTAAGAAACCGCGCTGAAAATAATAGTTGCATACGCAACTATTTTATGTTACCATATACAGCAGCGCTGAAAGCGAAATAACTCCGTCCGGCAGAAAGAGAACCAGGCGGAATATGGGGGTGGGAGACTTGAACAAGCACCGGGAAATCGGGAAGTATATCTCGATTCTCCAGAGGTTAAGCAACATTTATTTTGCAAATGAATTATCCTCTTATCAAATAGGCTGTGGACAACAGTTTTTTTTATTGCAGATTTTTAAAAATCCCGGAATCAGCCTGCAGGAGCTGGCTTCCAACGGAAGCTTCGACAAGGCGACTGCGACCAGGGCGGTGAAGAAGCTGGAGGAAGAAGCGTACGTGCGGACGGAAACCGATGGTGAGGACAAGCGTGTCCGCCACATTTACGCGACCGAAAAGGCGAGAACGGTCGTGGATATAACCAGAAACAGCGTGGATTCTCTGACGGAGGTTATGTTGGAGGGATTTACAGAAGAGGAGCGCGACTCGGCTGAGGCATTTTTGATCCGCATGGCGGATAATTCATACAGGCATATTATCGCGAACAAAGGAAAGGAATGATTTAATTTTATGGAACAGACTAAAGTAGAAAAAAAGGGCAATCCACTGGGATACCGCCCAATTGGAGTGCTTCTTGGGCAGTTTGCGCTGCCCGCCATCATTTCGATGCTGGTAAACTCCATTTATAATATTGTAGACCAGATATTTATCGGACAGGGAATCGGTTATCTCGGCAATGCGGCGACGACCATCGCCTTCCCGATTGTAACGATCATTCTTGCCATGTCCACACTTCTGGGCGCCGGCGGCAGTGCGTATGCGGCTATCAAGCTGGGGGAGAAGAGGGAAGAGGATGCAGAAAAGACGCTGGGAACTGTCTTTATCCTGACCCTGATCTCCAGTGCGGTTGTTATGGTGCTGGGATTCCTGTTTATGACACCGATGCTGAAGATCTTCGGCGCCACGGTCAATACGATGGAGTATGCGAGACAGTATACCTCTATCATCCTGATTGGTACTCCGTTTAACATGCTTTCCGTTGTCTTGAGCAACATGTCCAGAACGGATGGCAGCCCAGCGCTTTCCATGTACGCCCTTCTGGTCGGAGCTGTTTTAAATACGATCCTTGATCCGATCTACATCTTCGTTTTCCACTGGGGAGTCAGCGGCGCGGCAGTCGCAACGATCACTTCTCAGATCATTTCCGCAGTCGTTCTGGTCGTTTATTTCCTGAAAAAGGGTAAAAATATGCGTCTTCGCAGGAAGACCTTCCGCCTCGACCGCGAAATCTGTGTCCGGGCGCTTCCGCTGGGAATCTCCAGTGGTATTACTCAGGTGGCATCCACTATTTTACAGGTTGTCATGAACAATTCTCTGGTGTATTATGGAAACCAGACGACAGTCGGCGGTGACGTGGCCTTGAGCGCCATGGGTATCGTCAACAAGATCAGCATGATCCTGATTTCCATCTGTATCGGCATCGGTATCGGCTCCCAGCCGATTCTCGGCTTTAACAAGGGTGCGAACCAGCCGAAGCGTGTGAGAAAAACGTACTTACTGGCAATATCAGCGGCTACCGTGGTCTCCATACTCGGCTGGCTGGCCTGCCAGATATTCCCCGGTCAGATTCTGAGCCTTTTTGGAACACAGGATATAGAATTTACGCAGTTTGCAATTAAGTGTCTGAAGATATACATGCTGGGTATCTTTACGGCTGGATTTCAGGTTGTATCCACCAGCTATTTCCAGTCTACGGGACAGCCGCTCAAGGCCTCGGTTCTGTCCATGCTGCGTCAGCTGCTTCTGCTGATTCCGCTGATCCTGATTCTTCCGCTGACCTTCAGCCTGGACGGAATCCTTTATGCGGGACCAATCGCAGACGTTGCATCGGCGGTGATTGTGAGCCTGTTTGTTGTCTATGAGCTGAGAAAGTTAAACAAGGTGTGCAGCGCGTCGGAAGCGTGACGGACGCGCGTTTACGAAGGAGACGAAGAACATGAGTTTTAAGGCATCGATGGCGGGATTTCTGGCACGGCTTTGTAAGGCGGACAGAAATATGGCGGAAAATCTTCAGAATCCACCCAGAAACACGGGGGCTTTGGACATAGTACGCTTTACGAAGAAGGTGCGGGTGAAAAACTGGGATATCAGGGGATTTAAAGGCGTTACCATCAATGGGAGCTACCCGGGAAGGGGTCATATCCTGATGCTTCCGGGCGGTGCGTATTCCCTGGAACCGGGGAAACACCACCGGAGAATCGCGGAGCGTTTCGCGCTTCTCGATCATATGAAGGTATCGGTTTTCCAGTATCCCCTCTGTCCGGAATATACGGCGGTGGATGTCCGGATCATTCTCATGGAAGCCTATGAGAGACTGGTGAGTGAATATCCGGACGATCTGTTTTTCCTGTTTGGGGACTCTTCCGGAGGTGGACTGGCCCTGGCGTTTTTACAGGAACTGCGCGATCGGGGCGGCTGCCCCATGCCGCTGAGAACAGCGGTGGTGTCTCCCTGGCTGGATATCAGCCTGACGAACCCGAAGATCAAAATCGCCAGAAAGACGGAGCATATACTCCCGGTGGAAGAGCTGATGGAGACCGGAAAACGCTACTGCGGGGGCCTCGATATAGAGGACCCGTTCGTATCCCCCATCTACGGGACCTTGGATGGACTGGGACCGGTTCTGATGTTTTCCGGCGAGGAGGAGATACTGACGCCGGACTGCGAACTGCTCACAGAGAAGATGGAGAAGGTAAGCGGTACGGAGTTTGTCTATCGGAAGGCGGCAGGCATGTGCCACGACTGGATTCTGATTCCCTGCAGGGAAACCGATGTGACACTGGATCTCATAGCCGGCTTCTTCCAGGAGGCGTTGGAGGCAGAATAAAAAACAACCCGGAGACACGATGTGCCTCCGGGTTATTCTTTGTGTGATGAAGTACTATGAATCAAAGGGGACGGGTCAGAGCTTTGCAAGAGACTGAAGGGCATGGCCTTCAATCAGCACCTCGTAATGTTCCCTGTAGTACGCTTCTGAAGCGTAATCCTGCCGGATCTTGGTTCCGTATTCCGCAAGAATATTACAGACACGGCTGAAGTCGAGTGAGCTCTCCGATGTATTCTTTACGACGAGGTAATACTGTCTCACTTCCGGTTTCTTATATAATGTATTCTCTCCATCATAGACCTGTCCAACGGCACGGGCCGCCTCCGATATCTGGTCCAGGCTCTGGAAACAGTAAATCCTCATGGTCCTGGCTGCTGCCTCCTCTTTTGGAGCGGGAGCTTCTTCCTTATCTTTCTTGTCTGCGCTTAAAAGTCCCAGGAGACCGTCAGCACCTTCTAAGAGCTCGCTCGCCAGATCGTTTAACATGGAGTCCTGATCATCGTCGGTCATAGGGGAAAACTTGGCAAAACGGGTATCCAGCTCCTCGGGGTCTTCAATCTTGGTGATGACGAGCATGACACTTTCGTTGGACAGCGGAATCGCTTCCACCATGAGAGGAATGTCTTCGGCTTCAAATCCCACTTCGTTAGATGCTTTCTGAATCATCTCGCGGAACAGACTGCGGGCCTTTTCACTGCCGTAAGCCAGTTCGCCCAAATTCAAGTTTCGGACACTTAAATCGAAACTGGTCAGTGTACAGCGAATCTGATTTTCATTAATACGTTCTATCTTCATAGGATCACTTCCTGTTCTTTTAAAAATGTTGAATGATTGTTTACATACTTCCTCAACATAACTATACTATATAATATAACCAAAAGGCAATTACTATGTGAAAAAATTTATATAAATTTAAGGGATTTATGAAAAATGGTTGAAAAATTGGGTATGATAGATTAGAATAGGCTTTAAGAGGCGATATTGGACAGGCAAAGAGGAGGTGGGAAAATTAAACACCGTTTTGTTTGGAAAATATCAGCTATGCCGTATCCTTGGGACCGGCCGTCTTGGAACCGTTTTTCTGGCGGTTCATCTTGGACTTTCCGAATACCGCGCAATCAAGCGCGTGCCGAAGAGTTTTCTGGAATATGATCAGTTCAGGCGTGAAGCATTAATTCTGAAGGAGCTGCGCCATCCGGGAATCCCCATTGTATACGATGTAGAAGAAGACGAGAATTACAGTTATTTAATCGAAGAGTATCTGGAAGGAGAATCTCTCTATGACCTGGTAAAGAGCCAGGGTTATCTGCCGCAGAGGCTGGTCATCCATTATGGAATCCAGCTTACTGACATCATGAATTACCTGCATCTCGCAGGAACAACCCCCCTGTTATATTTGGATTTACAGCCGAGGAATCTATTGGTGTGCCATGGAAGCGTGAAGCTGATCGACTTTGACCATGCCGCCTTTACGGATGAGGCGAATTCGGCCGCGGACCGGTATGGAACCGTCGGGTGCGCCGCGCCGGAGCAGTACGAAAAAAACGGAAAGCTGGATGAACGGACAGACTTATATGCCATTGGTGTGATCCTCCATTATCTTTATACCGGTGCGTTTCCAGCGGTGCCCTATGAACCGGTGCCCGCGATGAAGCCGGAGCTTGCCGCCATCATCCGGACCTGCCTGGAAGAGAAGCGTGAACGACGTTTTTCCTCGGCATCAGAACTGAACAAACGGTTAAAGCAGCTGGAGCAAAGGGGAGCCGCTGCAAACGCCTGTCTACAACCATCACCTCTTATGATCGCGCTTGCGGGAAGCAAAGCGGGAGCCGGAACGACTCATATAGCCGTCGGCCTGTCAGTCTGTCTTAGAAATCTTGGTTATCCCAATCTGTATGAAGAAAGAAACGGATCCGGCATGGGAGCGGAGCTCGGTACCTTTACGGGTGCTTTGAGGGACCGCTGCGGCCTGATGCAGTACCATGGCTTTGTGTGGAAGCCGGCCTACGGACCGGGTGTCAAGCTTCCCATGCCCTCCTGCAGCCTTATGATTGCCGACTATGGGCATGAGGTGGCTGCGGCTCTGGCTGCGGAGCCGGATGCGCTGATCCTGGTCTGCGACGGCCGGGAGTGGAGCCGGGAAGCGGCCTTGTCTGCTCTGAAACGCGTGTCGGAATGCCGGATACCTTATGCGGCGGTCTATAATCACCTGGCAGAATCTGCGAGGGTAAAGCCGCCGGAGGGGATCGAACGGAAACGCTGCTTCCGGGCGCCGTATTTTGCAGATCCGTTTAGAACGTATGAAGGCACGAGAGGATTTTACTGCCAGGTGCTGGGATCATTGAAACTCGTGCCGGACGTAGGAGAGTATGCAGCGGGGCGTCGAAGAAGTCTGCTGGTACCTTTATGGAACCATGCATGTGGGAAGCTGCGGAAAAAGGTTGAATTTCTGCGAAACGCAGCCGGATTATTTCGAAACGCAGCCGGATTTCTACAGAGCACAGCCGGAAAAGCCAGGGAGAAAGCACATGAGAACGAGTCATAGAAAACATTTTATTCGTGCAAAGGCGTCCCAAAAAGGCGCGGCATACGCAGAACAGCGTCTGATTGGGCTGATCGGGGCAGGACCGGCTGTGGGAGTGACCCACACTGCGGTCACGATGGCCGGGTACTTAACCGGTATCTGCCGCAGGCGCTGTGCGGTGCTCGAGTGGAATGACCATGGGACGTTTGAACGGCTGGAGGAGAGCTGTCTTGGAAAAAAGAACAGCGGCTGCCGCGGAAGCTTCCGCATTCTGGACGTGGATTACTACCGGAATGCGGGGACAGAGACCCTGGTATTGTGCAAAAAACTCCGTTATCAGGAGGTAATTGTGGATTACGGGGCCGCTGCCGGAGGAAATCAGGAGGAATTTTTCAGGTGTGACAGGCAATTTCTTCTCGCAGGCTTAAGTGAGTGGCAGACAGGGGCGTTTCTGGAAACCGCCGGAGCATGGAAGAGGGCCGGTACGGGCTGGGAGACTCTCGCAGTGTTCGGAAGCGAGGAGACCAGAAAAAATATGGAAAAGGAGCTTGGACTTTCTATCCGGCGGGTTCCGGTTTCAGTAGATGCCTTTACTGTCACAGAAAGTGTCATGGAATTTTATCAGCAGATTTTATAGCGGCAGGAGGATGATGTGTCACGAACAGAAGCCTTGTGGAAGCTTTACCTGCCGCTTCTGTACACGGAGGGCGGTATGAATGAAAATGGAAAAGACAGTTACATAGCAGGCCTGAAACGTTACCGTGAACGGGGAATTCCCATCGTAATAGACGGCGAGGTATGCACCGAGCCGGACTGGAACCGTATTTTTGAGGCGAGGGAGGACAATTCCTTTTACATGGCCGATTTTGTCTCAGATGACAAGACGGGAAGACTGACCGAGATCCGGTTTGACAGGGTCTACCACAAATGAATCAAACATGGGGCGCGCGGATACCATCTTCAGCCATCAGCCAGGGAAACGGCGCGCCAGGGCGGGACAGGGGAATTTTTGCAATGTAATGAAAATGTAAGCAATTTCCCGTTGAAGTGTGGTATAGTATAATCCAAAGGGGTTTTTATGACTTACATCCATTACAGGAGGAATGCAAATGAAAAGGAGAGTGGTGCCATTTTTAGTGGCACTGGGACTGATTGTTCTGGTAATTGCCGGGTTTTTTGGCATCCGGCTGGTTGAACGATATACACCATCAAAGGAACAGGCCGACATCGGAAAGCTGCTGGGTGTAAGCGGTGACAATGTGGCGGTTTTTCTGAATAATGAGCTTCAGGAAGCAAAGGGAATCTATATAGAAGAACAGACGTATCTCCCAATCGAATGGGTAAATGACAAACTCAACGAAAGATTTTACTGGGATAATCATGAAAAGCTGTTGGTTTACGCGCTTCCGGAGTCCATTGTCTATGCGGATCATTCCACAAAGGGAAGCACGGGAAAGCCTTTGATCTGGGTGAATGACGAGGGCGTCTATCTGTCGCTGGGACTCATTGCCAACTATACGGATATTCGGCTAGACGTCTTCGATCTGGCCGATCACAAGCGCGTTTTCGTAAATAACGACTGGTCGGAGGAGACGAAGGCCGTGGCGGACGGCAAGGGGAATGTCCGGGAAAAGGGCGGAATCAAGAGCCCGATCGTCACAAGGGTTGAGAAAGGGTCTGAGGTGACCGTGCTGGAGACCATGGAGAAGTGGGATAAGGTGCGGACCCCGGATGGTTATATCGGGTACGTGGAGCATAAGCGTCTGGGCGAGAGCCGGAGCGAGGCGCCGGTGAGCACATTTGTGGCTCCGGTCTATAAGAATATTTCTCTCGATGAGCCGGTATGCATGGCATGGCACCAGGTTACGAAACCGGAGGGGAACGCCTCCTTTGATAATCTGATCGCCAATACAAAGGGACTGAATGTTATTTCTCCAACCTGGTATGAGCTGACCGACAATGAAGGCGGATTCAATTCCTATGCGGATGCTGCGTATGTACAGAAAGCCCATGACATGGGGCTCCAGGTGTGGGCCCTGATTAATAATTTCAGCGGCAACGTGCAGACGGAGGTTCTGCTTTCGAAGACCTCCACGCGGCAGAAGCTGATTGAGAAGCTGATGGCCGAGGTGGAGAAGTATGGTTTGGACGGGCTGAATCTGGATTTCGAGGGAATTAAGAAGGAAGCCGGAGTTCACTATATCCAGTTTATCAGAGAACTCTCTGTTTCCTGCAGGAAAGAGGGGATCGTGCTGTCCGTGGATAATTACATTCCCTATGCCGGCAATGAGTTCTATAACCGGAAGGAACAGGGAATTGTGGCCGATTACGTCATCGTTATGGGGTACGACGAGCATTACGCCGGCGGCGAGCCGGGATCGGTAGCTTCGGTCGGCTATGTGAATGATGGCATTGCCAACACGTTAAAACAGGTTCCGAAGGAAAAGTTGATCAATGCCATTCCGCTGTATACGAGAGTCTGGACTGAGGCTGCGGATGGAAAGACGTCATCAGTGGCTCTTGGCATCGCCAAAGCCAAAGAATGGGCCGTGGAGAACAACGTGGAACTGTACTGGCAGGAGGAGCTGGGACAGTATTATGGGGAACTGAAGACTGAGGAGGGGACGAAAAAAGTCTGGATGGAGGAAGAACGTTCCATAGGGCTTAAGATGGATCTGATCAGGAAGTATGATCTGGCTGGAGTTGCCTGCTGGAAGCTTGGCTTCGAGCCCGCCGAACTGTGGGATGAGATACGGATGGATCAGGAGTAGAACATCGCAAAGAGACAGGAAGGTTCAGAGTTATGAAAAAGAGAACAGCATTGTATGCGGCGCTGATCTGTACGATTATGACCGGGTGTTCCTTAAAAAGCCCGGTGTCGGAGACGGTGACGGAACCGGAGAGTACGGCAGAGACGGAAAGCATGGAGATTCCTCAGACACCGGCCGAGACGACGGTGCCTCCTACCATTGAGGAATTTCCTCACGAAGTGGATGATCCCACTGCAAAACCGCCGGAGCAGAAATTTGAGGAAGGCTGCCGGATTCTTCTGGCCTCGGACATCCATTATCTCTCCCGTGGACTGACGGATTTTGGAGACGGATTCAAGTATAAGTTGGAACACGGGGACGGAAAAGTCGTAAACTACATATGGGAGATCACAGATGCGTTCATTGAAGCGGTGAAGAAAGAGGAGCCGGATCTCGTGATCCTGTCAGGGGACTTAACCCTGAACGGAGAGAGGGACAGCCATCTCGATTTCGCCAGGAAGCTGAAGGAGATCGAGGACGCGGGGATCCCCGTCATTGTGATCCCGGGGAATCACGATATCAACAACACCGCGGCGGCGCAGTTTACAGGAGCACAGGCTCTGGGAACGGCGCATATCGGTCCGGAGGACTTCGCGGAGATTTACCAGGATTTCGGATATGATGAGGCGGTGAGCCGCGATTCTGCGTCGCTCAGCTATGTATATCAGATTGATGACTATAACCGGGCGCTGATGCTGGATACGTGCCAGTATGCGCCGTATAATCAGGTCGGCGGCATGATTCAGGAGGAGACATACGACTGGATTGAAGATCAGATGGAGGATGCCTGGGACCTGGGCATGAATGTGATACCTGTGGGGCACCATAATCTTCTGGACGAGAGCGAGGTCTATGTGGAGGACTGTACCATCGAGCACAGCGAGCAGCTGATCGACCAGCTGGACAGCTGGGATGTGCCTTTATTTTTAAGCGGCCATCTCCATGTGCAGCATTTTATGCGTGAAGATGAGGACTACGGGATCTATGAGATCGTCACCAGCTCGCTGGCGACACCGCCATGCCAGTATGGAATGCTGGATTACGGCGATGACGGAAGCTTTAAGTATCATACAGTGCCCCTCGATATGGAAGCCTGGGCGAAGGAGCAGGGGAGTACGGATAAGAACCTGCTGAATTTTAAAGCGTATTCGGAAGAATTCCTGAACCGGGTATTCTACAATCAGGCTCAGGATGAATTTGAACGCATGAATAATTTTGACGGCCTCACGAAGCGCCAGAAGGATCAGATGGCAAAGGTATACGCGGAGATCAACTCTGCCTGCTATGCGGGAAAGGCCGTGGAGATAAAGGATAAGGCTACGGAAAAGGCCGGATACAGGCTGTGGGGGGAGAATGGATATCCCAGTATCTTAAGCCAGTACTTAGAATCGATCGTCAGGGATGCCACGAAAGACTATAATTCGCTGGAAGTGAAATAAAGTTGGTTCTTTTTTATTTTGCCGGGAGATATAATTCAATAAGAATACGAATCAGGCAGGCAAAGTGAAACTATCAAAATTGGAACCGTATCTGGCGGTACTGCTGCTGGTTATGGTCTATGTCGTATCCCGCCAGGCAGGCCGGATGGCGGCGGGAGTCAACGTAATTTCCGGAAAAGAGCGGCCGGTCGTGGTGATCGATGCGGGCCATGGAGGCAATGACCCCGGGAAGATCGGAGTGGATGGCAGCCTCGAGAAGGACATTAATCTAAAGATTGCCAGGAAGGTGAAGGCATATCTGGAAGCCTCCGATGTCCAGGTGGTCCTGACACGTGAAGACGACCAGGGGCTCTATACGGAAAAGGACAGCAAGAAAAAGATGGCGGACATGAACCGGCGCTGTCAGATTATCAATGAGACGAGTCCGGCGCTGACGGTGAGCATCCATCAGAACAGCTATCATCAGGAGGGAATCTCAGGCGGCCAGGTGTTCTACTACAAGGGATCAGAGAAAGGAAAGAAGCTGGCGGAGACGCTGCAGAAGCGGTTTGACTTCGTCCTGGGCGACAAGAATACGAGAGTAGCCAAGGCCAACGACAACTATTTCCTCCTGCTCCATGTGAAGACGCCGATTGTCATTGTGGAGTGCGGTTTCCTGTCGAACTGGAATGAGTCGGCCATGCTGAATTCCGAGGAGTATCAGGACCGGCTGGCCTGGACGATACATATGGGGATTATGGAGTATTTGAACGGAAGATAATGATAATTGAAAATTGGTCATGGAGAAGAGCGGGTTCAGATAGTTTGAACCCGCTTTAAAAGTCTGTCCTATGACGGCAAATGGATCAGTCTCTAAATGCAATTGTATAATACAAGATGATCTGTTTATTTCCACATGGGCAGATGCAGCCCAAATATACGGTACTCTCATGGTTGAAGCAAAAACCGAAGATACGGCCGAAAAGGTTGATCAGGAATAAGAAAAAATTCAGTTCTTCCTCTAACTCGCTTGTGCTGCAATACGTGAAAACCTGAGCATACCACGTTTTGCACGATCTGCGCTCTCCACATCTGGGCATGTCCCAATCAATATTAAAATTTTTTCTTAACAGTTCGAGTTTCTCATAGTCGGATTTTCCTTCAAGAGATCTTAATACCTCTTCTTTCAATACTTCTAAATCTTGTCCCTGTAGATTCATGATAAAATTACGCCCCTAAAATATTTACTTACAATATTATAATATTCAGCGGAGCGGTTTTTTGACACAAGCCCTGTTTTAGGTCCTGGAAAATGGCTCCAAAAAAGGAAGAACTGGCAACCGGAAGGAGACTCCATTATATCCGTGAGCCAATTTCCTTCCTTGTCGCCCGCTCTTCCTGTTTGGCAGGGAGTGGAAGCGTATGTATCCGGCTACAGCAGGAATATCTTATGCTGCCGGCATTCCTCGATCATGTCGTTTGGCCAGATGCTTGCCTGTACCTCGCCTACATGGGCGCGGTTTAGGAGAAGCATGCACAGACGGGACTGGCCGATACCGCCGCCGATGGTGTAAGGCAGCTGTCCCTCTAAGAGCATGCGGTGGTAGGGCAGAGAACGGCGGTCCTCGCAGCCCGCCTTCCGGAGCTGATCTTCCAGGGATTTCTCATCTACACGGATGCCCATGCTGGAGATCTCCAGGGCGCAGTTTAAGTTCTCGAACCAGAAGAGAATATCTCCGTTTAACTGCCAGTCATCGTAGTCAGGGGCTCTGCCGTCGTGGGGCTCGCCGCTGGCCAGCTTATCGCCGATCTGCATTAAAAAGACGCAGCCGTACTCTTTGGTGATTAAATTCTCCCGCTCCTTCGGAGTCTTGTCGGGATAACGGTCCTCCAGCTCCTGGGACGTGATGAAGGTGATCTCCTTTGGAAGATGGTTGACAGCATTCGGGTACTTATACCAGACCTCATGCTGCATGTGCTTAATGATCTTGAATATAGTGCGGACCGTCTCTTTTAATGTTTCGATGGTGCGGTCCTCTTTCGTGATGACCTTTTCCCAGTCCCACTGGTCTACATAGCAGGAATGAAGATTATCCAGGTCCTCGTCGCGCCGGATTGCGTTCATGTTTGTATAGAGGCCCTCGCCCGGCAGAAAGCCGTATTCGTGAAGAGCCATTCGTTTCCATTTGGCAAGAGAGTGTACAACTTCGACGGTTTCGCCCGGAATTCCCGCTATGTCAAACTGGACGGGGCGCTCTACGCCATTCAGGTTGTCGTTCAAACCGCTGCTCTTCTCTACGAAGAGAGGGGCGGAGATTCTCTCCAGGTTCATTTCCCTCCCAAATTCCTTTTGAAAGGTGTCACGTATGTATTTGATGGCCTCCTGCGTCTCACGTACGGTGAGATGGGGGTCATAGTTTTCTGGTATGATGAGTGCCATTTCATTGTCCTCCCGGTATAATATCCCTTTTATGGTATCATTATTACAGAGATTCCGCAAGTATTACAAGGATGAATTGCAGTAAAAAGTAAATTTGAACCAAAGCTGTAAAGTCAAGTAAAAAGTTGCATGCGACTTAGGGTTGTGCTATGATAAGCAGTAAGTATGCAGGGGGAAAGCCCCTGCCTGAGAGAAGCCAGTACTGCATTGCGCAGCGCAGTACTGGAGAAAAGAGAGCGGAGAAAGATGGTTACGGAACGAATTATAATAGAAGATACGCACAGGATAGATGCGGGAAAGCTGGAGAGAGCGGCGGAGATTTTGCGAGAGGGCGGTCTGGTGGCATTTCCTACGGAGACCGTGTATGGGCTCGGGGCCAATGCCCTCGATGAGGAAGCGGCAAAGAAGATATACGCAGCAAAAGGAAGACCTTCGGACAATCCGCTGATTGCACATATCGCGGATTTTTCTGATTTGAAGCCTCTGGTGGCGGAGATTCCGGAGGCGGCGGGGAAGCTGATGGAGGCATTCTGGCCGGGACCGCTGACCATGATATTTCCTAAGAGTGACGCCGTTCCATATGGCACGACAGGAGGACTGGATACCGTGGCGGTCCGCATGCCCAGCGATCCGGTGGCCATGACGCTCATCCGGCTTGCCGGTGTACCGGTAGCGGCCCCCAGCGCCAATACGTCTGGTCGGCCCAGCCCTACGACGGCGGATCACGTATGGCAGGACATGAACGGAAAGATCGACATGATCGTGGATGGCGGACCTGTGGGAATCGGTGTGGAATCCACGATTATCGATGTGTCTGGGGAGAATCCGGTGATTCTGCGCCCGGGAGCCATCACACAGGAGATGGCCGGTGAGGTGCTGGGCATGGAGATCGGCCTCGATCCGGCGATTACCGGTGACGGCCCGATGAACGCCGATGTGAAGCCCAAGGCGCCCGGGATGAAGTATAAGCACTATGCTCCGAAGGCTGATTTGACCCTGGTTGAGGGGACACCCGCCGATGTGGTCCGCACCATCAACCATCTGGCCGGGAAGAAGCTGGAGGCGGGGTACCGAGTGGGAATTATCTGCACGGACGAGACCATGGAGCTGTACCCGGATGGCATGGTGAGAAGCCTGGGGCTGCGCGCCAGGGAGGAGACCATTGCCCATAATTTATACGCTGTTTTAAGGGAATTTGATGATCTGGAGGCGGATTACATCTATTCAGAGAGTTTTTCGGCCGACCATCTGGGACAGGCGATTATGAACCGTCTGAAGAAGGCGGCGGGATACCATATGATTAAGGGAGGAGAACATGTCAGTGACTGAGAAGAGAGAAGATTATATTACATGGGATGAATATTTTATGGGAGTTGCCATTTTATCAGGAAAGCGTTCCAAGGACCCAAGCACACAGGTGGGAGCGTGTATCGTAAGCCAGGACAACAAGATCCTGTCCATGGGATACAATGGATTTCCGAAGGGATGCTCCGACGATGAATTTCCCTGGGGAAAGGAACACGAGAAGGACGATCCGTATAACGCAAAATATTTTTACTCCACCCACAGCGAGTTAAACGCTATCTTGAACTACAGAGGCGGCAGTCTGGAGGGATCCAAGCTGTATGTCACGCTGTTTCCATGCAATGAATGTGCAAAGGCCATCATCCAGTCGGGAATCAAGACGATCGTCTACGGCAGTGATAAGTACGACGGGACGCCGGCAGTCAATGCCTCCAAGCGCATGCTGAACGCGGCGGGGGTGCGGTATTACCAGTATCAGCCGACAGGCCGGAAGATAGAAATCGAGGTTTAGATTAACTATGAAGTTTTTGCTAGCGGCGCTGAATGCCAAATATATTCATTCCAACCCCGGGATTTACAGCCTGAAGGCCTATGCAGAGAGACAGATGGAGCGTGATCTCTCTGACGCCTTAGGGAAGCGGGAAATCTCGGTGGAGCTGGGAGAGTATACGATCAATAACCAGATGGGGGATATCTTAAAGGACATCTACTTAAGAAAGCCGGATATGGTCGGCTTCTCCTGCTATATCTGGAATATATCCTGGGTTATGGAGCTTGTGCGGGACCTTCCGTTAGTTCTCCCCGAAGTGGAGATCTGGCTGGGAGGTCCTGAGGTTTCTTATGATGCGGCGGATGTCCTTCAGAGGGAGCCGGGAGTTACCGGTATTATGATGGGGGAAGGGGAGGAAACCTTTCTGGAGGTGCTTAAGCTTTACGCGGACGGCAGGAGGGATTTTTCTTCGATCGACGGAGTGGCCTGCCGGAATGAGAAGGGGGAGCCGGTTATCCGGCCCCTGAAAAAAGCGGTGGACATGAGCGCTATTCCATTTCCGTATGAAGATTTAGATGATTTTGAGCATAAGATTGTTTACTATGAGAGCAGCAGGGGGTGCCCGTTTTCCTGCAGCTACTGTTTATCCTCTCTGGATAAGTCGGTCAGGTTCCGAAGCATGGAGCTGGTGAAACGGGAACTGGATTTCTTTTTGGAGCGCAGGGTTCCCCAGGTGAAGTTTGTGGACAGAACCTTTAACTGCAGCAGGAAGCATACCATGGAGATCTGGCGCCACATCACAGAGCATGACAATGGGGTGACAAACTTCCATTTTGAGATATCCGCGGATCTGCTCGATGAGGAGGAACTGGAGCTGATGGCGGGGATGCGTCCCGGATTAATTCAGCTGGAAATCGGCGTACAGAGTACGAATCCGGATACCATCCGCGAGATCAGGCGGAAGACGGATTTGAACCGCCTCAAATCGGTGGTGGAACGCATACACGGGTTTGGCAATATCCACTGCCATCTCGATCTGATCGCAGGTCTGCCTTACGAGGACTATGAGAGCTTCCGGAACTCCTTTAACGAGGTCTATGAGATGAAGCCGGATCAGCTGCAGCTGGGCTTTTTAAAGGTTCTGAAGGGTTCTTTTATGGCTGAAAATGCAAAAGCCTACGGTCTGGTCTACAGCGCAAAGCAGCCCTACGAGGTGCTGGGCACGAAATGGCTCGATTATGGGAGCCTGCTTAAACTAAAGGGCGTGGAAGAGATGGTGGAGGTCTATGAGAACAGCGGACAGTTTACCGTCACCATGAAGGAACTGGTGAAGGAATTTAATACGCCGTTTGACTTGTTCTCTGATCTGGCGGAGTATTATGAGACGCACACGCTGACGGGGGCCAGCCACAGCCGTATGGCAAGATATGAGATTTTAGACGGCTTTGTGGCGGAACACATTCCGGGGAAAGCGGCAGTGTACAGACGGCTCATGGTATATGACCTGTATCTCAGGGAGAATTTAAAGAGCCGTCCGGATTTCGCCGAGGATCAGACTCCGTTCAAGGAGCAGGTGCGGGAATTCTTCGCAGAAGAGGCGGTGAAGCACCGCTATTTAAGCGACGGATATGAGGGCTTTGAGGCGAGACAGCTGATCAAAATGGCTCATCTTGAGGTATTTGCGGGAAAGACCGCGGTGCTGTTTGACTACAGGAAACGGGATCCACTGAGCTATAATGCGGCGGCTTATGTGATTGAGGATTTCTTTAACTGACTGTGTACTGATGCAGCTATGGTGAATGGATAGAGTGCATCGATACAAAGAGGAGATGAATATGGCAAAGAGAGAGACAAAAGCGGAGCTTAAAGCGCGCGTGGATCATGTGCTGGCGGCCCTTGACCAGGAATACGGAACGGAATACGTCTGCTATTTGAACCACGAGACCCCGTGGCAGCTGTTGATTGCGGTTATTATGAGCGCGCAGTGCACGGACGCCAGAGTGAATATCGTGACGGCGGATTTATTTAAAAAATACGATTCCATAGAGAAATTTGCGAATGCGGATTTAAAGGAGCTGGAGAATGATATCCACTCCATCGGCTTTTACCACATGAAGGCGAAGAATATTATCTCCTGCTGCCGGGATCTGGTTACGCGGTTTGGCGGCGAGGTGCCGGGGACCATCGAGGAACTGACCAGCCTGGCGGGGGTGGGCAGGAAGACGGCGAATGTCATCCGGGGAAATATTTACAATGAGCCGAGTATCGTGGTGGATACTCATGTAAAGCGGATATCCAGAAAGCTGGGATTTGCGAAGGCGGAGGATCCGGAGAAGATCGAGATGGAGCTTATGAAGGTACTGCCGAAAGAGCACTGGATTCTCTGGAATATCCAGATTATCACGCTGGGACGGAGTATCTGTTTTGCGCGAAGCCCGAAGTGTAAGGAATGCTTCCTTCGGGAGTACTGTCCCAGTGCGGATCAGTAGGGGGATAAGATGGTAAATTCCTATGTGGCAGTGGATTTGGAGACGACAGGGCTGGATCCGAAACGGGATAAAATTATAGAAATAGGGGCTGTGCGGGTCGAGGCGGGCGAGATAACGGCGGATTTTGAGTCGTTTGTAAACCCGTACCGTCTGCTGGAGGCGAGGACGAAGTCACTGACGGGAATCCGTGACCGGGATGTCGCAGATGCGCGGGGAATCGATGCGGTGCTTCCCGGCTTTTTGAACTTTGCAGGGGAACTGCCGCTTCTGGGGCACCGGATTATTTTCGATTACAGTTTCTTAAAGAGGGCGGCGGTCAATCAGGGAGAAGAATTTGCCCGGGCCGGCATTGATACGCTGACACTCGCCCGGCTGTTTATGCCGGAGGAGGAGAAGAAGAATTTAAAGGCGGCCTGCGGGTGGTTTGGGGTGGAACAGAAGGAAACGCACCGCGCCATGGCCGACGCCATGGCGGCGCACCAGCTTTATCAGGCGATGAAAAAGAGGTACGGAAAGGAGCGCCCGGACGTATTTTCCGAAGAAAATCTTATTTATAGGGTAAAAAAGGAGCAGCCAGCCTCAAAAAGGCAAAAAGAACACTTGCAGGATTTAATAAAATATCATAAAATAGGCTTAACTGTGCAAATTGACCACTTAACCCGCAATGAAATCTCCAGAATTACGGATAAAATCATAGCACAGTACGGAAGAATATAAGAGAGGTGAATATCATGATTAACTTTAACGATAAAAAAAACAGGAAGGTAGTTTCCATAGTCCTTATCGCAGTGGTAATTCTGCTGATCGTAGCTATGGTACTGCCGATGATGCTGGTCCGCTAGGAGAAGGAAGCAGCAGGCAGCAACTTGAAAATTGAGGAATGATTATGAAAAACAGAACTTTGGCAACAGGCCTTGCGGCCATGGCGCTGGCGGTGGGACTGACACTGGCCTTTCCGGCACCGTCGCGGGCTGATACCCTTCCGGAGGGTCTCTATGTAGGAGAATACAGTCTGGGGGGAATGACAGAAGAGGAAGCTAGCGAAAAGATCCAGAGCCTTGTGGGCGAGATGGAGAATCAGAAGATTACGCTGGTAGTGGATGGAGAGTCCGTGGATACTACGGCGAAGGAACTGGGCTTTCACTGGTCCAATACCGACGCGGTAAACCAGGCCGCGGCATCCGTAACGGGAGGGAATTTAATCCACCGTTATTTAAACTTGAAAGACATCGAACATAACCATGTCGTTATTCCATTGGAGACAGCTTTTGACGATGGTAAGGTGGCGGCATTCGTAGAGGAAAAATGTGCTTCTGTCGTAGCAGAGCCAAAGGATGCGTCGATCACGAGAGAGAATGGGGCGTTTGTCGTCACTCCCGCCGTGGTTGGAAAGAGTGTGGATGCAGGGGCGACGAAAGCAGCCCTCGATGAGGCGATCTCCGGAGGCCTTAAGGAACCGGTGACGGTGACTGCGGCAGTGACGGAGGCTCAGCCGAACATTACAACGGAAGCGCTTTCAACGATTCAGGATGTGCTGGGAACCTTTTCCACGGATTTCTCCAGCAGCGGCAACTCCCGTGCCACCAATCTACGGGTGGGAGCGGGCAAGATCAACGGCCATGTGCTGATGCCGGGCGAGACGCTGTCCGGTTACGAGTGCATGCATCCGTTTACGACAGCCAACGGCTATGCCACTGCGGCCGCTTATGAAAACGGTCAGGTGGTTGACAGTGTGGGAGGCGGCGTATGCCAGATTTCCACGACGCTTTACAACGCGTCTCTCCGCGCAGAACTGGAGATTACGCAGAGACAGAACCACTCGATGATCGTTACGTATGTAAAACCCTCGGAAGACGCGGCTATTGCCGGTACTTATAAGGATTTGAAGATTACGAATAACTACGGCACTCCGATTTACGTGGAGGGCTATACGTCAGGCAAAACGCTGACCTTTACCATTTACGGCAAAGAGACGAGGCCTGCCAACCGGACATTTAAGTTTGTGTCCGAGACCCTTGGAACGATGGATCCGGGACCGCCAAAGGAAGAGGTGGATCCGACCATGGAGCCGGGCGCCAGAAAACAGGTGCAGTCTGCTCACAGGGGCTATAAGTCCAGACTGTGGAAATACGTCTATATCGATGGCGTGGAGCAGAGCAAAGAAATACTGCATACAGACACATACAACGCCTCCAAAGCGATTGTGAAGGTAGGTCCGGCGGCTCCGGCAGTGACCGTACCGCTTCCGGAGGAGACGACAGCGCCGGTGGAGACAACGCCGGTGGAACCGACACCAGTAGAAGGCGTGGATGGAGGTCCGGGTGTAACCGAACCGACTCCGGAGACGGCAGCACCTGCGCCGGTTTCTACACCGGATCCGGTGCCCACGCCGCAGCCCGGAGGTTCTGATGAAACTCCGGTGCAGTGACGGGAGTTATGCATGAGAAAAATAGAACGAGATAACACCGGCCTTATGCGGCCGGGACAGAATCTGGTGGTGGCAGGGTACGCGGGATATGCCGGTACGATTGCGATCGTGAGGCAGAAGCGCGAAGAGCTGCTTCAGTGGTTTACAAAAGGCTACTTAGACCGGATTATGGAAAATGAAGATGGAACACTGAGTGGGAATCTGGAACGGTGGAAGGCATTGGGAGCCACGGAGTGTGAACCGGCAGGGGAGGGCGGAATACTTTCCGCCCTCTGGAATTTATCCGGGGCATACATGACGGGCATCGAATTTTCACTGCGCCAGATTCCTGTCAAACAGGAGACAATTGAGGTCTGCGAGCGGTACGATTTAAACCCGTACAGGCTTTATTCGGACGGCTGCCTGCTCTTTGTCACAGACAACGGCGGTGAGATGGTTCTGGCCCTGGAACGGGAAGGAATCCACGCTGCGGTGATTGGACGGGTGACGGAAGGCATCGGAAGAATCATCCGCCACGGAGAAAGCTCCGGTTACTTAGACCGGCCCGCGGAGGATGAGATTCATAAAGTATTATAAGCAATCATTATAATAAATCATTTTAATCAGGAGGTAAGGTTATGAGAGAGAAGATATTGGCGGTTATTGAAAAAAACAGCAGAATCGACTTGAAGGATCTGGCGGTTCTTTTAGGGGAAAGTGAGGCCGCGGTCGCCAATGAGATCGCCGAGATGGAAAAAGAGCATATCATCTGCGGTTACCATACCCTGATTAACTGGGACAATACCAGTGATGAAAAAGTGGTTGCCTTAATCGAAGTTAAGGTAACGCCGCAGAGAGGCATGGGATTCGACAAGATTGCGGAGCGCATCTATCAGTACAGCGAGGTAGAATCAGTTTATCTGATGTCAGGCGCATATGACTTTACCGTATTTATCGAGGGAAGAACCATGAGACAGGTAGCACAGTTTGTCTCAGAGAAGCTCTCTCCGATGGAATCCGTATTAAGCACAGCAACTCACTTTGTACTTAAAAAATACAAGGATCATGGCACCGTACTCGAAGAAGAGGCGCAGGATGAAAGGATGTTGATTACCCCGTGAGAAATCCATTATCTGAAAGAATCGTAGAGATTCCGCCATCAGGAATCCGTAAATTTTTTGACATTGTAAGTGAAATGAAGGACGCAATATCCCTGGGCGTCGGTGAACCGGACTTCGAGACTCCGTGGCATATCAGGGAAGAGGGAATCTATTCTCTGGAGAAAGGGCGCACATTCTATACGTCCAACGCCGGTTTGAGGGAATTGAAGGTAGAGATCAGCAGCTACTTAAAGAGACGCTTTGATGTTACATACGATCCGGACCATGAGGTGATGGTGACGGTGGGCGGCAGCGAGGCCATTGACGTGGCTCTGCGCGCCATGCTGGACCCGGGCGACGAAGTGCTGATTCCGCAGCCCTGTTTCGTCTCCTATGTGCCGTGTACCATTCTGGCAAACGGTGTGCCGGTTCCGATTCCGCTGGAGGAAAAGGATAACTTTAAGCTGACAAAGGAAAAACTGCTTTCGTATATCACCCCGAAGTCGAAGATTCTCGTTCTGCCGTTCCCGAACAATCCAACCGGCGCGGTAATGACCGCGGAGGAGCTGGCTGTTATCGCGGAGATCGTCATCGAAAAGGATCTTTTTGTGCTGACAGATGAGATATACGGGGAGCTGACGTATGGAATGGAGCATACCACCATCGCATCCTTCCCGGGCCTTAAAGAGCGTACCGTGCTGATTAACGGATTTTCCAAGGCTTACGCCATGACAGGCTGGCGTCTCGGCTATCTGGCCGCACCGGCTGTTATTCTGGAACAGATGTTAAAGATTCACCAGTTCGCCATCATGTGCGCGCCGACCACCAGCCAGTACGCTGCCATCGCGGCTCTGCGGGACGGAGACAAGGACGTGCAGATGATGAGAGAGTCATACGACCAGAGACGCCGTTTTCTCATGAACGCGTTTAAGGAAATGGGACTGGAATGCTTTGAGCCCAACGGCGCATTTTACGCATTCCCCAGCATTAAGCGTTTCGGCATGACCTCCGATGAGTTCGCTACAAGGCTTCTCCAGGAGGAGAAGGTGGCTGTCGTTCCGGGAACGGCGTTCGGCGACTGCGGTGAGGGATATCTGCGTGTTTCCTATGCATACTCTTTAAAGAGCTTAAAAGAGGCGCTGGGACGTATGGAACGCTTTGTGAAGAGACTGGACGGAAAGGCATAGAATCAATATGAACGTTGTATTACTGGAACCGGAGATGCCGGCCAATACCGGCAATATCGGAAGAACCTGTGTGGCCACGGGGACGAAGCTTCATCTCATCGAGCCGCTGGGATTTAAACTGAATGACAAGCTGATCAAGAGGGCCGGACTGGACTACTGGGATAAGCTGGATGTGACGGTTTACTGTGATTACCAGGATTTCCTGGACAGGAATCCGGGAGCAAAGATTTATATGGCTACGACGAAGGGGCTTCATGTTTATTCGGACGTGGAGTATGAAACGGACTGTTTCCTGATGTTTGGGAAAGAGAGCGCCGGTATTCCGGAGGATATTCTCCTGGAGAATCAGGAACAGTGTGTGCGGATTCCCATGTGGGGAGACATACGCTCGCTGAACCTGTCAAACTCGGTGTCGATTGTGCTGTATGAGGCACTTAGACAGAACGGGTTTGAGAAGATGACCATGCAGGGGCAGCTGCACCATCTGCATTGGAAAGAGTAAGCATGACAGTGTGTATAGAATAAGAGCGGGTATCAAATAAACAGAAAAAAGGAAGGCTGAGTCATTCAGCCCTCCTTTTTTCTGTTTTATTAAAGATTAGTAGATTTCGGAAGGCTGAATATAAATTCTGTTCCAACGCCCTCTGTGCTGACCACATCAATGTTCTCACCGTGAGACTGGATGATCTCCTTTACGATCGCCAGGCCAAGGCCGGTTCCCTTCTTATCTTTTCCGCGTGATAAATCAGACTTGTAAAAACGTTCCCATATCTTCTTTATGCTGTCCTTCGGGATACCGATTCCGGTGTCCTTTACGGAGATAAAGATCTTTTCGTATTTCCCGGAAGCCTGGATGTAGATGGTGGAATCGTGGTGGCTGAATTTGATGGCATTGTCGATCAGGTTGTACATGACCTGCTGAATCTTCCCGAGATCGGCGTAAACCATCTGAATATTGTTGGAGAAGGTCAGGTCGAAGTTGATATTCTTCTCCTCACACGTTCCCTCAAAGGACGCCGCCGTGTCCTTGATTACCCGGTTGATGTCGAAATTCGTCCGGTTCAAATAACCCTTGCTGTCCAGCGTGTTCAGCGTCAGCATTCCCTGCGTCAGCTTGTTTAACCGCTCGGTCTCTGTTATCACCCGGGTTAAATACTTTTCATACATCTCCGGAGGGATGGTGCCATCCAGAATGGCTTCTAAGTATCCTTTGATGGATGTCAGCGGGGAGCGGAAATCATGAGATACATTGGCGATAAATGTCTTCTGGTATTCCTCCATCTTGTTCAACTCATCCGACATATAGTTTAAGGTGGCCGCTAAATATCCCATCTCGTCTCTGGTATTCACATCAATGTGGTACGTTAAATTCCCCTGAGCGTATTCGTTGGCGCCCGCCGTGATCTTTTTCAGCGGGAAGTATACCGTCTTTGTAAAGACGAGAAGGATGATCAGGGAGAGGCCGAATACCACAGCGAGTGTAATGTATACAATATTCAAAATACCATCTCTCGTATTCTGCAGAACGGAGAGCGGCATATGGATGACCACATAGCCGTAAGTCGTGTAATTCCCGGTAATGGGGGCGTGGACACTCAGTACATCATAGGTGAACTGGTCATAGAATGTGCCGATGGTATACGACTTGTTGCCGGCCGCCGTGGGATCGAAGCGGTCGATGACCCGGCCGGTCCGCTCTGACTGGTCGCTGTCCACCACAATCTTTCCCTGGCGGTCGATGATCCAGATCTGGGCGTGGAGGTAATGGGCGGATCCCACCAGCTGAGGGTAGGATGAGATCAGATCCATGTCTTTTCCATGGTACATGCCGCTGTAGGTGGAGGCGATCTGATTGGCTTCATCGTACAGCGAATCAGCCTGTTCGCGGATCAGGTAGCGCTCCGTCATCCGGGAAGACAGGGTGGCAATTGAGGCAAAACCTAAAAGGCCGAATACCAGGTAGCCGAGAATAAACTTGTAATAAAGGGAATGAGTCATTGTGATTCTCCATTTTCATTGATCTGTAGGTATCATTCGATATGATAAATTAAGTATAATACTTTTTGACCATTAAGTCACTACGGATTTTAACGGACGGGGAGAAAGACTGTTACTAATTTACTTTTCATGGAACAAAACGAATGCTCCGCCCTTCCGGCAGTGAAACCGGTTGGCGGAGCATTCACTCTGTTCTGGAAAATCCGTTTATTTTGCAGGCTGAATATCGGTGACAACGGTATCGAGGTTGTCCGGGGTGGGCAGTCCGTTGGTATAGCTCACGGTTATTTTATCTCCGGACTTGATGTCTTTGTACTCTTCACTCTGTGTTTCATCCAGTGGGAAGACGTACGCTTCCTCGCCCTCTTCCGCAACAATGGTAATCATAAAGCCTTTGTTTTCCTCTACAACTCCCGTTACAGTACCTTCGCTGCTCTGGGAATCTCCTGTGGAATCGGAGCCGGAATCGGCAGCACCGGATTCGTCCCTGGTGGTTGCGCTGGCGGAAGTTTCCGTCTTTGCGGATGTAGTCGGGGCAGCTGCTTCTTTTTTCGATGAGCATGCGGCCGCAGATAATGCGAATACCAGGACAGCTGCCATAATTAATAATTTCTTCTTCATAATAATCCTCCATATGATGTTTTTTTAATTACAGAGAATTAGACGTGAAAGAGAAGTAAAAAGTTGCAAAGGATGGAAAAAAATGTTTCAGCCGCTTATCGACATGGTGGGAAAAGTTATCCACAATAATGTGGAAATGTCTGTGGATTAATTGTTAATATCTGAAAATTGTGTGAACTGGGATGTGGAAAACGTAAAAAAGGGGATGAAGAGTGTGGATAACGGAAAGATATGGGGGAAAGAGGGAAAATACGGAAAGATTTTACTCAAAATAACTTTTTCAAATAATAGTATGGTATTCTTAAAATTGTCTCGCTAAAAAGGGGCCCATATCCCTGGAATCCTGAGCTGCCGCACAGATATCCGACAGTGAATCCCTTGCTGCGGGAACAAAACAGCAAAGGAGGCGGGGAACAAAGAATACATATTGAAATTAAACTACATATCCACGGACCGGCATCCTACATATTGACAGGGAGTTACAAATTGTAAGCGCAATTCTTCCTTGTTAAGATAACAGTAATACAATTGGTCAGATGACTGGAGGAATGGTAACGATGGATATGGAAAAAAATGCAGAGATGGAGAAAAGCGAAAGACAAGACAGACCGGCAATCGTGATGATTACCTGTGATGAACTGAACCGGAAGACGTTGGGATGTTACGGAGGGAAAGCAATTACCACGCCGCATATCGACAGTCTGGCGGAAGAGGGCACGAACTATGAGAACTGCTATACCGTCAGCCCCTGGTGCCTGCCGTCCAGGTGCTCGATCCTTACAGGCCGTTATCCGCACAACAGCGGCGCCTACAGCAATTTCCGCAAGTGCGCGCTGGATACGGGAATCAGCAACCTGTTCCAGTCGCTGAGGGAAAGCGGCTACCGCACTTCCGTGTTTGGAAAATGTCATTTTGCGCCGGTTCCCTACTCGGAGACGCGGGCGGACCGGACTCTGCCGTATGAGGAGTTCAAAGCATATTACGAGAGTCTGGGGATCGATCATCTGGAACTGGAGGATGACAAACAGGTATCCGTCTGGTTCTGCGATGATTACAGCAAAGAGCTGGATCAGGCCGGATATTTGAAAGCATACCGGGATGCGGTGTGGAATCCGGACTACAGGAAGGTCTTCCCGTTCCCTGGACCGGCAGACTGGCATCCGGATGCCTGGACCGGCAGAAAGGCGGTGGAGTATATTCACAGCTATGAGGCGGAAAAGCCTCTGTTTGCCTGGATATCCTTCAGCGGCCCCCATTATACCTTCGATGCGCCGGAGGAGTATTTGAGTCAGGTGGACATGGCCGGGCTGCCGCCGCTTATTAAGCGGGAAGGAGAACTGGACGGGGAAGACCGGATTCATCACGACAGCTACTTTGGAGGCCCAAACAGCAACATTGATGGATGCGGCCATGCTGACGGCCATGCGTGCAAAAATTATACCGATGAATACTGGGACCGGCTCAGAAGAAGCTACTGCGGAAATGTAAAGCTGATCGACGACCAGGTCGGAGAGATTATAAAAGCCGTCAAAGCGAAATACGGGGACAATGCCCTGATCCTGTTTTCCGCGGACCACGGGGAGATGCTGGGAGATCATGGACTGTGGGGAAAACATAACTGCGCGTACGACGAGGTGTGGCATATTCCGCTTCTGGTAAAGTACCCGGGCCAAAAGACGGGGACGGCGGACCGGCGGCTCGTGAACTCCGTGGACTTCCTGCCGACGTGCCTGGAGGCGGCGGGGGCCGTGATACCGGCCTGCGACGGCAGACCGCTCAGCGATCCGGATTGGGAACGGGATTATACCTTTGCGGAGGGAGAGGGGTATCTGGCTGTCACGGACGGGAGATATAAGTATGTCCACGTACAGAAGGGCAGGGAACACGGAAGAGAGCTGCTGGATCTGCGGGAAGATCCGAACGAGTTTGAAAACCGGATCGCACTGCCCGAATACCAGGAAGCCCTGGCGGCGCTTCGGGAAAAGATGATTGAACATGTGATTCCGGCAATTCTGGCTTAGAGCATGTCTAAAAATTCATTTCCGCCAGCTGCACGCCTCACTTCGCGGGAGATTGAGCCCCAATTCAGTCAGCGTAGCCCACTACGCCTCCTTCATCGGGACCCAATCTCCCGCAAAGTGTGACGCACAGCTGACGAAAAGCAATTTTTAGACACGCTCTAGAGGAGGCAGTATGACAGCAGAAAAAAACGATCTTGGCTTAAAGGAAACGAAACCCGCCATTATCCTGATCACATGCGATCAGCTAAACAGGAACACTCTGGGCTGTTATGGCGGAAAAACCATTCAAACACCTCATATCGACCGGCTGGCGGAAGAGGGAACTGTCTGCAGCCGCTGCTACACGGTAAGCCCGTGGTGTCTGCCGGCCCGGTGCGCCATGCTGTCCGGCCTCTATCCGCACCGGAACCGGGCATACAGCAATTTTCGAAAGTGTGCGCTCGACACGGGAAGGGATAACCTGTTTTTTGCCTTAAAGGACAGCGGGTATCATACATCGCTGTTTGGAAAGTGCCATTTTGCTCCGGTTCCCTATGACCGGACAAGGCCGGACGCTACGCTTCCGTACGAAGAATTCCGGGAGTACTATCAATCTCTGGGAATTGATGAGCTGAGGCTTCAGGATGACAAACAGGTGTCCGCCTGGTTCCTCGACGATTACAGCAGGGAGCTGGACCGTGCGGGATACTTAACGCCGTACCGGGAGGCCGTATGGAACCCTGAGTACCAGAAGGTGTTTCCGTTTCCGGGGCCTGCCTGCTGGCATCCCGACGCATGGGTGGGAGATCAGGCCGCCGGATCTATCCGCAGGTACGATCAGAAGAAACCGCTGTTTGCCTGGGTTTCCTTCAGCGGTCCCCATTTCCCATTCGACGCCCCGCAGGAGTACGCGGACAGAATCGACCGGTCCAGGCTGCCGGAGCGAATCCGGCGGGAGGGGGAGTTTGCCGGGATGGACCGGATTCACCATGACAGCTATTACGGCGGGGATAACGGAACTGTCATCGACGGCGCCAGACCGGCGAAGGGAAAAGGCTGCCGCAGCTACACAGAGGAATACTGGGATCGCATGAGAACCAGCTACTACGCCAATGTAAAGCTGATTGATGACCAGGTGGGAAAGATAGAGGACGCGGTCAGGGAGAAATATGGGGACAACGCGCTCATCCTGTTTACGGCAGACCACGGGGAGATGCTGGGCAATCACGGGCTATGGGGAAAAAACATGTGTGCCTACGATGAAGTGTGGAGAATACCGCTGCTAATCCGTTATCCCGGTAATCGTAAAAGGGCTGTAGAGGAACGGCTGGTGAATTCCACGGATTTTCTCCCCACATGCCTGGGGGCGGCAGGCGGCAGGCAGATCTGCTGCGACGGAAACGATCTGGCGGACAGCGCGTGGAGCCGGGAGTATACGTTTGCCGAGGGCGAGGGATTTATGGCGGTGACCGACGGCCTGAGAAAATACATCCATTTGCAGCGTCAAAATGGAAAGAAAAGAGAATTGATCGATTTGATGAAAGATCCTCATGAGTTTGATAACCGGGTAAGCTGGCCGGAATATCAGGCAGAGGCAGCGCATCTGGAAGAGAAGATGCTTGAACATATGATTCCATCGGTGTTGGCCTGATATGGGGCTGTGGGGGGATAGGAGGGGAACTATGAAAAAAATGAGCTGGAGAAAGAGACTGTTTTATTCCTATATTTTTATCGGGGTGATTCCGCTTCTGGTGTTGGGGGCATTTTTTTATTATGGAAACCGCATGACGGAGAGGAAAGAACTGGAGAAATCCAATTCGGCCATGTTGTCGCAGGTACTCCAGAAGCTGGACTATGTGACAGAAAAGATGAACAGCGCCGCTTACCATTTCTCGGGAAGCGAGATAGAGGACCAGTTAAATGATGTCAGATACGAGCGGACGGAGATCGATGAGGGCCTGGTGGCCTCTCAGCTGATGACATATTCGGAAATCGTGGGGGACACGGAAAATGATGTAAAGCCAATTCTCTATTTAAGAGGGGACAAATCTGTTTACACAATGGATGGGAAGATTCCTTACTCCGAATTTGAAAAGGACATGAACCAGTACGGAGACTTAAACGAGGCTTCGTTTTTCGGAACCATAAATTCGGTTAAGGATGACCGTTCTCTCAAGATTGGGGAAGAGAAGCAGGCGGGGGAAGAATCGTCCATCGTTTATTTTCTGTACCCGATTCCGTATATGAATAATATTCCGATTGCCACGATTGGCTTTGGGTTTGGCTCCGATTCTCTGAATGAGCTGATAAAAACGTATTATACGGCGGATTCCGCCATCTATATTTTCAATGAACGGTATTTAACGCTGTTTCAATGCGGCCAGGAGAACTGTTCCGGGTTAAGCCGGGAGTCGCTTGACAATCTGGCCATAAAGTACAGAAGAACCGGAGGGAAGCTGGTAGAAGAACGGGTGGATGGAGGTTCCTTCATCATTATGAGGGAGATTTCGGCAAATTCCGGGCTGTCGGTGGTGTCGATCACGGACAGTAAGAAATTCTATCAGTCGGGCAGTGAGTTTGCCTCCTGGTATATTTTCCTGATCGCCGTCCTGTTCATAGGAGGAATTCTGCTTTCCCTCGTGCTGTCACGGAGCAACTACAAGCCGATTCAGAAGCTGGTTCAGAAGATTGTGGATCAGGACACCATGGCAGATCAGGAGCAGGAAGGAATTAATGAATTTGAGATCATCACAAATAAATGGACCGATGTGCAAAATAAAAATGAAGAGCTGAGTGCACTTTTAAACCGCCAGAGGCCCATGGTGGTGGCCTCCTGTCTGAGGCGGATACTAAAAGGCAAGTTTAAGACCTCGGAGGAAATGGAGGCGACGCTGAAATCGGCGAATATTAACTTAAGCTACCGCTATAATTTCGTGATCCTGCTTCCGATTCCCGTGGAGGACAGCTTCGAGGAGGATAAAAATCTTCGTATTATGACGGTTCTGGCCGGTTTTATGCAGCCGTTTATCCACGTCTACGGCCTCGACATGCTGAAGGACAACGGAATCGCGGTGATTGTCAACTGCGGGGAGCGGACCGCGGGTGAGAAAAATGTGGATATCCGTCTGTCCGTGGCGGACCACCTGTGCCGTGAACTGGAGACCCGTTATGAGATTTCCATCCCCTTTTATATAGGAAGAATCTACGAAGATGTCATGGATATAAACCGCTCTTTTTTGGAGTCCGCGGCCATCGCTTCGGATTACCATATGCTGGGAAATCAGAAGGTAATTTTATTTGAGGAGATCGGTTACGAGGAACAGAATATCCAGTATCCCATTCTGGAACAGGCCCTGTTTATCCAGTGTTTAAAGCAGGCTAACGAGGAGGCGGCTTTAAAGGCGCTGGACAACATGATCGGAGAGATCGAACCGCTGAAATCGTTTGTCATCACACAGTGCCTCTGCTTCGATATCATCAATATTACGATCAAGACGCTGGACCAGCTAAAGGGCTTTGAACTGAAGAATGTGGATTTAAAGAAGCTGATCACCTTTAAGAGTCTGCCGGAATTCCGCGAAAAGATGGCCGGCCTTACGATCGAGATGTGCCGCCAGTTCGCCGAATTTAAGGACAGCAGAAACAATGAGCGCAAATCAGAAATACTGGATTATGTCAACTGCCATTACGGCGACAGCAGCATGGGATTAGAGAGCGTCGCAGACGAATTCGGCGTATCCTCCAATTACCTCAGCCGATTTTTCAAGCAGGAGACTGGCTGCTCTTTTATTCAGTATGTCACCATGATCCGGATGGACCGGGCCAGGGAGCTGCTGGTGAACAGCAATAAACAGATCAAGGAGATCGTGGCGGAGATCGGATATATCGATGTCGCCAATTTTGTCAGAAAGTTTAAGGGTTATGAGGGCGTGACGCCGGGACAGTACAGGGAAAAGATGAGAATATGACATACTGCTTAAAAAGCACATATCCTTGCAGGTACAGGGCTACATATGGAAACGGAATCACAAATTGAAAGGAAGAAGGCAATCCTCTATACTGTGGGCAGAAAGGAGGAGTGAAACGTGAGAGATCAGGAAATGAGAGGGGGAGTATTATGAGGAGGGAAAAGAAACGAAAGCAGGAGGAAGCATTTGCCGTAAGGCTGAAAAAGGACTTTATCCGATACCGCTATATCTATCTGATGCTCCTTCCGGTAGTCATCTACTATGCGGTATTCTGCTACGGTCCCATGAGCAAAATCGTCATTGCATTCCAGAATTTTAAGCCCGCGCTTGGAATTTCCGGGAGCAAATGGGTAGGCATGAAGTATTTTATTGATTTCTTTACCGGGCCGTACGCGTGGAGACTGATCCGGAATACGCTGCTTCTGAATATACTGCAGATTATTCTGGCCTTTCCGGTGCCGATTATCCTGGCGCTTCTTATTAATGAGATACAGTGCCGCCCCTACAAGAAGCTGGTGCAAACGGTCAGCTATATGCCTCACTTCATATCGCTTGTCGTCATGTGCAGCCTGCTCCTGACGTTCAGCCGTTCGGATGGAATTTTTAATGACTTCCTTGCCCTCTTCGGTGTGGAGCGAAGCAATCTGATGGCAAATGCAAAGCTGTTCCGGCCGATGTATGTCTTAAGTGGGATCTGGCAGGAGGCGGGCTGGGGAAGCATCATCTATCTGGCCACTCTTTCCACCATTGATCCCGGCTTATATGAGGCCGCCACCATCGATGGGGCCAGCCGGTTCCAGCGAATGCTTTACGTATCATTTCCCGGACTGGTGCCGATTATTATTGTTCAGCTGATTATGAGGGTCGGAAATATCCTGACAATGGGGTTTGAAAAGGTATTTCTCCTTTACAACCCGCTTACATACGACACGGCGGATATTATTTCCACCTATATTTACCGCCAGGGCCTGGAACTGACCAATTACAGCTATGGTACGGCGGTGGGGCTGTTTAACTCGGCGGTCAACCTATTGATTCTTGTGCTGGCGAATCGTCTGAGCAGAAAAGCGACAGGAGAAAGCCTGTGGTAGGGCGGGCTTCCGGAAAGGAGAGAAGAATGAAGAAACAGAAATCTCCGGGAGACAGAATCTTTATTTCTATGGTATATGTCCTGATGGGACTCATGGGGCTGATCTGCCTTTACCCCATGTGGCACGTGGTCATGGCGTCCTTCAGTGATCCCATCGAGCTGATGAGGCACACGGGGGTGATCCTGAAGCCGTTGGGATTCTCCCTGGAGGGGTACCGGGTGGTGATCGAGAACCCCAATATTCTGCCGAGCTACTTCAATACAATTGTGTATGTGCTGGTGGGAACGGCCATCAACATGTTTCTCACCATTCTGGGGGCGTATGCGCTGTCCAGAAAAGGGTTCATGCTGAAACGGCCGCTCACGCTGCTGATCGTATTTACCATGTATTTTAATGCGGGACTCATACCGAATTTCCTGCTGGTGAAGGGGCTGGGCCTTTATAATACGATCTGGGCGTTAGTTCTTCCCGGTGCCATATCCACATGGAACTTAATCGTTATGAAGACGTCATTTCAGTCGATCCCGGTCAGCCTTGAGGAGTCCGCCAGGCTGGATGGTGCCAACGACTTTGTGATTCTGTTTAAGATCATCCTGCCGCTGTCCAAGGCGACGATGGCGGTTATGGTGCTGTTCTATGCGGTGGCGCACTGGAGTTCCTGGTTTAATGCCATGATTTATCTGAGAGATAAGAGCAAATTTCCCCTGCAGCTTGTCATGCGGGAGATTCTGATCGCCAATTCATCCGGCGGAAACAGCATGATGGATACGGATGCAATGTTTCTGGAGGAAATCGTAAAATATTCCACGATTGTGGTTGCGACGGTCCCGATTCTGTTTATCTATCCGTTTGCGCAGAAATACTTTATGTCGGGTGTGATGATGGGGTCTGTAAAAGAGTAAAAGAAGGTAAAAATTATTGATTGGGAGGTAATCAAAAATGAGAAAGAAACAAATCGTATGTTTGACACTGGCGGCTGCTCTGTTAGGACTTACCGCATGCGGAAATACACAGAGCGCAGGTACTGCGGCATCGACGGAAAAAGCGAAAACAGAAGGAACAGAGGGGACGAAGAGTACGGAGACTCTGGAAGCAGGAAAAGACGGGGACAGCAGTGAGCCGGTTACCCTGACTTACTGGGTACCATTTGGCAGCAGTGCGGCAAAATACGTGACCGGTGACAATGACAATGTGGCGTATCAGGAGGCCATGAAACGTCTGGGGATCAACATTGAATTTATCCATCCGGCGATCGGACAGGAACAGGAAGAATTTAACCTGCTGTTCCTGGGGGATAAGCTTCCCGATATCATTGCCTATGCGGATCGTTACGCGGGCGGAGAATTTCAGGGAATGAGAGACGGGGTGTTTAAAGATCTGACAGAGCTGGTTCCCCAGTATGCGCCGGACTACTATAAGGTATTGACGGAAAATGAAGAGTTTTACAGGGAATCCACCGATAACAACGGCCATATCGTGAGCTTCAACAACTGCAAGCCCGTTGCCGACCCGCCTTTCCGCAGATGGGTCTTCAAGAAGGACTTATTGAGCGAGCTGGACTGTGATATCCCGAAAACGGTGGCGGATTTCGAGGCCATGTTTGAAAAGATCAAGGCGAAGGGAATGACTCCTTATCTCCTGGATAAGTTCGGATATGAGGTACAGCTTGAGGGTCTGTTTGATGTTTATTACAATAAAGATAATAACTTTTTCCAGAAAGACGGCGTCGTTAAGTGTGCGCCTCTGGAGGATGGCTTTAAGGATTATCTGACCCTGATTAACAAGTGGTATTCAAGCGGTTATATCTCCAGGGATTTCAGCAGCATCAAGGACGCGGAGGCCAATACGCTGTTTGACACGGATCAGATCGGTACCTATCTTGCTCCAACCGTTGCCACCTTTAACCGCGGCGAGAGACAGGGCTTTGAAGTCGTGTCGGCACCGTATATCAGGCTGGAAGAGGGACAGCAGCTTCACTGGGAGGATTACAATGTATGGCCGAGAACGCGGGAGCACGAGTCCACGGTGGTCATCAGCAAGGACTGTCAGAACGTAGAAGCCGCCATGAAATTCTTAAATTACGGCTACACAGAGGAAGGCGCCAATCTCTATAACTGGGGTGTGGAAGGTGTCAACTGGGATTGGCAGGGAGACAAGCGGGTGTATAACGACACCATGCTCAACAATCCGAAGTTTGGAACAGAGGAAGCCAGCTTTATTTACAAGGTACATTTTGCGCCGAAGATCAACTACCCCGATGTCGAGTGCCATGCGAACCTCTTAAAGAGTGAGGGAGCCCTGGCAATCCGTATGAAATGGTCGGATGATGATAAGATTGACAGCAGCCTTCAGCTTCCGCCATACCAGCTGGAGGAGGATGAGCAGCAGAGACTGGGTGAAATCATGACCCCGGTCAATACCTATATCGATGAGATGACCCTGAAATTTATCACGGGCGCGGAGCCCCTGGATAATTTTGATAATTTCCGTGCAACCATCAAATCAATGGGAATTGACGAAGCGCTGCAGTTAAAGCAGGATGGACTCGATGCCTATATGACAAAGGAAGTGAAATAGGAAGGTTCGCCGGAGGAAGCAAAATAGTAGAGAAAGTAGTAAAAATAGTGTTCTGGATTCCATAAAAAATCCTGTTAAAATAGAGTCAGAACTGAAAAATGACACAGGAAAGAGGTTCCAATGAGCAGAGAAAGTAAAAAGCCAAATCTGATTTACATTTTTGCAGATCAGCTTCGTTACTCCAGTTTGGGCTATGCGGGAGACTTAAGAGCCCAGACTCCTAACATTGACGCGCTGTGTGCGAAGAGCACGGATCTGTGCCGGATGGTCAGCGGCCATCCGGTGTGCGCGCCGTACCGCGCCTCACTGTTTACGGGAAAATATACGACGAGTACGGGGATGGTGATCAATGAGATCCGGATGAATCCGAATCATCACACCTTTGCGGACGTGTTGAATGAAAATGGCTATGAGACCGCTTACATCGGAAAATGGCATATGTATGCGTCGGAGCTGGGCAACCATTACGATCCAAAAAACTCCTATATTCCAAAGGGCAGGGACCGGCTGGGCTTTAACGGGTATTTTGCAGCCTATAATTTCCGCCATGAGTATTCCGTGGGTACGGCCTACTATCATCTGGACAGTCCGGAAAAGATTTACTATGACAAATACGAGCCGGACGCCCAGACCGACATGGCCATAGACCAGCTGGAGCGGCTGGCCCGTGGGGACTCCCCCTTTGCGCTGTTTTTATCCATCGGCACGCCCCACGATCCGTGGGAACCGGATAATGTGCCCGAGGAGTGCTTAAGGAGGTTTGCACATACGGATTTCGATTATCCGCCAAACTACCTTCCGGAAAACGATCCGCACGCCGACCAATGGGCCCGCTTAAGCGAAGAGGAGAGGACGCGCCTCCCCGAATGGATGAGGGTATACTATGCCATGACTGCCAATTTAGATGACAACATCGGACGTCTGAAGGCGGCGGTCAGCCGCCTTGGCCTGGAAGAGAACTCCATCATCGTCTTTACCTCCGATCACGGGGAACTGTTCGGGGCCCATGGCAGGAGGGCGAAGAACATTTTCTATGAGGAGGCAGTCCGGGTGCCGATGCTGATCCGGTGGCCGGGGCATCTGGAGGAAAATGTCAGGAGAGACTGTGTCATGAACACGGTGGATATTATGCCGACCCTTCTGTCGCTCATGGACCTTCCCGTTCCATTGGGGGCGGAGGGAAAGGATTTCAGCATGGCGGTAAAGGGAGAGGAGGTCAGAGACGACGGCGCGCTTATGATGTGTACCGGTCCTACCGCGGCCTGGGGCGACGGACAGGAATGGAGGGCATTCCGGACCCGGAGGTATAAGTATGCAGTATACCGCTCCGACCAACAGGAGTTTTTATTCGATCTGGAAAATGATCCGTATGAAAGAAATAATCTGGCCGGAGATCCGGAATACCGTGACCGGATGGAGGACTTAAAGAGGCAGATGTATTCCAGAATGGAGGCGGTCGGAGACCGTTTTGAGAGCAATTCCTACTACCGGGAGCATTGGGTAGAAGACAGAATCATCAGACATACCGCGACCATATAGCGAAAGGGGAACTTTAATTATGAAAATAGAGAGAGCAGCGAGTGTACCGCTGATTGTACACGATCCATATTTCAGCATCTGGTCGGGAGGAGACCATTTAAATGACTGCGATACCTCCCACTGGAGCGGAGCACGCCAGGCGGTCCGCGGTTACGTCGTGATTGACGAAACGCCTTACTGTTTTATGGGTGACCCGGAATTCAGTCAGACGATCGTCCAGACGGGGCTGTCCATCACACCGACGTCCACGGAATATCAGTTTGAAAATGAATGGATCACCATGCAGGTACGGTTTACTTCCCCGCTGCTGCTTGACGATCTGTTGCTGGTATCGCGTCCGTGCACGTATCTTGATGTCACCGTTTCCCGGAAGAAGCCTGCCGGCGTCCGCGTGATAGTTGCCTTTTCTTCCGATCTAGTGAAATTTACGGACGGACCGGTAAATGGCGATGTACAGCAGACAGAGAAATTCCGCTATGGCGTCATGGGAAAGGCATTCCAGACTCCTCTGGGGCACAGCGGAGACCACACGACCATCGACTGGGGATACTTATATCTGGCCGGCCGTGGCCCGGAGGCCCGATTTGCTTATGACAGCGAAAAAGAGCGGCTGGATGGAATCATCGAACTGGGAACGGAGTCGGAGAGCGGCGGAATCGTGGCGGCCTACGACGACCTTGTTTCCATCAACTATTTTGGCCAGTGGAGAAAGGCTTACTGGACTAAGGAGTATCCCACGATTTTTGACGCTATCGGAGCCAGCCTCGATGAGCGGGAGGACGTGCTGAAAAAGAGCGAGGCTCTGGACCGCAGCCTGACAGAGCGGGCAAGGGAGATGGGCGGAGAGGACTATGAGCTCCTGTGCTGTCTCAGCTACCGCCAGGCGGTGGCGGCCCATAAGCTGATTGAGGACGAGGACGGAAATCTGATTTTCCTGTCCAAGGAAAATGATTCCAACGGATGCATCGGTACCGCCGATGTCAGCTATCCGTCAGTGCCGCTGTTCCTCATGTACAGCACGGATTACATAAAAGGGATGCTGCGGCCGGTGTTCCGCTTTGCCTCCTGTGACGCGTGGGAGTATGACTTTGCGCCGCATGATGTGGGCCGCTATCCGTATGCGTGGGGACAGGTCTACGGACTGAATCCGGAGAAAAAGGGAAAGCAGTACCTTCAGGCCAACGGAGCCGTATTTCCGCCCTATTACCAGTATCCGCCGTGTGATGTCTACGATCTGAAGTTTCAGATGCCCGTAGAGGAATGCGGAAATATGCTGATTATGACGGCTGCCTGCTGTGAAATAGACAAAAATGCGGAGTTTGCAAAGCCGTATCAGGGACTTCTTAAGAAGTGGACGGAGTATTTACTCACCTACGGAGCGGACCCGGGAGAACAGCTCTGCACCGATGATTTTGCCGGCCATCTGGCTCATAATACGAATCTGGCCGTCAAGGCGATCATGGGAATCAAGGCATACGCCAGAATTCTGGAGCTTCTGGGAGAGGACAGTGAGTCGATGAGATACCGGAGCCAGGCGGCTGCGATGGCTGCGGTCTGGGAGACGACGGCCATGGGAAAAGGCCACACGGCGCTGACGTTCGGAGACACGGATTCCTGGAGCTTAAAATACAATCTCGTCTGGGACCGCTTTTTCGGTGATCCGCTGTTCTCCGGGGATCTTATATCCGACGACCTGACATGGTATGTCGAAAAATGCGGGGAGTATGGGACTCCGCTGGACAGCAGGAGCAGCTATACGAAGAGTGACTGGATACTCTGGTGCGCTTCCATGGCGGAAGACAAGGAGATGTTTCAGGCGCTGACCGCTCCGGTGGCCGCCTATGTAAAGGAGACAGAGAGCCGGGTTCCATTTTCCGACTGGTACGATACGGTGAGCGGCCGATACTGCCACTTTATCGCCAGGAGCGTCCAGGGGGGAATCTATATGCCGATGTTTATGGAGAGATTTAAAAAATAGAAGACCGGAAGCTTTTGCACGTCCCGTGATCGGCGTGCAAAAGCTTTTTGCGGCTTATTTCCGTGAGCCGCGATCGCAGGGGTAAAGGAGGGAGGATACGCATGAGTCTGCATTCCATACAAACAAAAATCATGACGGTCAGCCTGTTGATTGCGGTAGGCACCGCGGTCGCTTCGCTGATCATCTCGTTCTATGCGGAGATCAATACCATTAAATCCACGACAGAGCGGTATACGGAACAGTATATTTCCTTTGCGGACCGGGAATTTAACAGTATGCTGTCCGAGTCGAAGAAAATCGTACTGTCTGTTGCGCTGGCGCAGGAATTTATTTCCCCCAATCTGGTCAGGGCAGGGGAGGAGGCATCCTATAAAGGGTTTCGGCAGAAGAAACAGATTAAGAGCTTCCTGGCCGGTTTTCTCTCGCAGAAGGAATACATCGAGGATATTCTTCTGATTACCGGGGACGGACCTGTTTATCAGGCGGGATCGGGGATCGTGATGAAGCGGGAGCTGGATACTCCTGCTATGAAGCGGGCGCTGTCCAGCGATTCCATGGAGCTTATCTATGATGCGGAAGGCCAAAGCCTGCTCCTCAGCCATCCGGTTACGTACTGCCAGGGGAACACGAGGGGAGTTATTGTCGTAAAGCTGAATTACGAGTTTATCACCAGTGTATACACCATCGACTTCCTGCGGTCGGTCGCCCTCTATCTGTATCTGCCGGATGGACAGCTGTTTTATACCAACAGCGGAGAGGAAGAGAGACAGGGACCGGTGGGAGAGGTCCGTCAGAAGGGACCCTCCGCAGGCTACGTAAAATGGAAGGGCGATCCCTATTACTATATCCGCTATGTGTCCGACGCCAGCCATATGACGCTCATTAGCCTGATTCCCCAGAACGTGCTGCTGAAAGATGCACAGGAACTGAAGACGAAATTTCTCCTGATCGGCGCGGCGGCTTCCGCGGCGGCACTCCTGGCGGCGGCATATCTCTCGAAGCGGATCTGTGCCGATTTAAAATGCCTTTCCGGCGGGATGGAGGCTGTCCGGTCCGGGAATCTGGGCGTGCGCATGAAAATTCCGGCCAGGGATGAGATTGGCGCTCTGGCGGATACCTTCAACGTGATGATGGACCGGATCGAGGCGCTGATGGCCGAGGTGCGGCAGAAAGAAAAGCTGAAGAGAGAGGCCCAGCAGGATGTGCTGGCATCCCAGATTGAGCCGCATTTTCTCTATAATTCCATCGACAGCATCCAGTATGTGGCTCACAGCAGGGATGAGAAGGAGATTGAGGCGGTGGCTGCGTCGCTGTCGGAGCTGCTGCGGAGTGTTCTCTCCAACCACAATGAATTTATTACACTGTGGGAGGAAAAGGATTACATAGAAAACTACCTGACAATTGAGCGTTTTAAGTACCGCAGGCCGTTTACCGTTTTGTGGGACGTGGAGGAGGAGCTGTGGAGCTATCCCGTGCCCAAGCTTCTGCTGCAGCCTGTGGTGGAAAATGCCCTGATTCATGGTATTGCGGCGATGGATGGTGACGGAGTGATCAATGTGAAGATATACAGGCAGCAGGATACCGTTATTTTGAAGGTGATGGACAATGGAAGGGGAATCAGTGAGGACAAGCTGGAAGAGCTGAAACATCATATGGCCAGTAAAGGAAAACCGGGATTTCGCAGAATTGGCATTACCAATGTGTTTAACCGGATTCAATTGATCTATGGTGACGGGTATGGCGGAACTATAGCCAGCTGCGAGGGGATGTTTACGTGCGTGGAACTGCATTTGCCGGCGGGAGGTGAAAAAGATGGCCTTGAAGATTTTACTGGTTGACGATGAGACGGTCTTCAGAACCTGCATCCGGGAGATGAAATTCTGGGAGAACGGGGATTTTGTGCTGTCCGGGGAAGCGGGAAGCGGTGACGAGGCGCTTGCCGTGCTGGCGGAGCGGGAGATTGATCTCGTACTCATGGATGTCTCGATGCCGGGAAAGAACGGGATCGTTCTTTCGGAAATCATTTCCCGTAAATATCCGGGAACCGCCATTATCGCAATGAGCAGCTATGATGATTATGATTACGTCCGTGAAATTCTGAAAAACGGCGCGTATGACTATATTTTGAAGAGCCGCCTGTCGGAAGAGTTTCTGGTGCTCACCTTAAAAAACATAGCGACCCGCCTAAAGGGACGCTCCTCCTGGGAGATTAAGGCGGAATTAAGAAGACAGACGCGGGAATGGATCTTTGGCGAGGGGGTCAACCCCTTCACCTCCGATAACAGCAGAAAGGCTGCGGTTATCATCCGGATCAAGGATATGGACCGGACGGCCATGCTTGATGACGGCGGTCTGCTGGAGGGCGTTGCGAAGGCGGCGGAGGCGGCCCGATTGGAGGGCGTAAAGTCTCTGGCCTGCCTGAGAAAACCGGACTGTATTGTTCTGCTGACCCGGTTCTACGGCGTTATCTCAGAGGCGGAGATAAGAAATAAGCTGGAGTGTGTTATGGCCCTGATTCAGGACAGCGTACGCCGCATCTTTCATCTGCGCCTTGATATTACCCGGTGTCCCCTGTTCTTTAACGACAATTCCCTGAAGAGCTACCTGCTGCATAAGCTGGAGGAGGCGGGGCCGGAACGGGAAAGCGAGGCCTCTCTTTCCCTGACCATCGGCCAGCATAAGCGCCTTTTGGCCGTTGCGGTAGAACACGACGCAGCCTCGGCGGCGCAGCTGATAGAAGAGATATACGGCGGGATTCCTGCCGATCATGCCGGACTCTGCATTATGGTGACGAAAGAGCTGCTGGAACTGATCGAGAAGATATCGGTGGAATATGAGATTGAACTGGACTTTCTCCCCAGAGAATTCATGCTGTTTCAGTATGCCCGGGTGAAGAGCAGGGAAGCGCTGGTATCCAGTGTATCCGGCCTTTACCGGAATGTGCTGAGAGAGATCAGCGAGAAGGAGGAGAAAAAACGAGGCTACTCTGCCATGGTGCGAAATGCGATTGCCTATCAGAAGGAACATTATAAGAGCCCCATCAGCCTGCGGATGATCGCCGATGGGATTGGCGTGAGCAGTTCCTATCTAAGCCGTATCTTCCATGACGAGACGGGACAGACCGTGACCGATTATCTGAATACGATACGGCTGGAGGAGGCCAAACGCCTGATCCGGGCTGGGGTTCCGTTAAAAGAGGTGGTGTCCCGGTGCGGTTTCAGAAACTACGGATATTTTCTGAAGGTCTTTAAGGAATACGTGGGGAAGACTCCGAAGGAGTATTTGGCGAAACAGTAAAAATTGTGGACAGGAAAGTAAAAATAGAAAAGAAAACAGACCATTTTCCAATCCTTTAACATGGTAAAATTTTTCTATCAGGAAGTGCTAGAAAGCGAAAGGAGAAGAAGGTATGAAGAAAGCAGCGGTATTATTACTTGGCGGTATCCTGGCAGCAGGGCTGATGACAGGCTGTGGGAAATCTGCTGAAAACGGAAAAAAGGCGGAAACAGAGGGCAGGACGACGGGAGCGGTGACAGAGGAAGCAGGCGGGGAAGAGGCTGCGAATCTGAATATGGAGGGCTTTCCCATCGTAAATGAGAAGATTACCATGACGGTGTACGGCTGCCGGGATCAGAACCACGCGCCCTGGAACGAGGTCCTCACTCTGAACAAATATGAGGATTTAACAAACATCCATATGGACTATCAGGAAGTACCGGCCGATGGATTTGAAGAGAATAAGCAGCTTCTCTTTGCTTCCAATGAGCTGCCGGATATTTTCCTGAAAAGCGATATCAAGATTGACCAGATTGCCACCTATGGGGTGGGGAGCGGACAGCTGATGGTGCTTGACGATCTGATTGAGAAATACGCTCCCAACCTGTCGAAGATTTATGAGGAATACCCTCAGATCAAGCAGGCGGTAACTGCGGCGGACGGTCATATGTATACAATTCCTGCCATCGATATAAGCGCGACGGGCAGCATGGGATTTAAACAGTGGATCAACAAGACGTGGCTCGACAAGCTCGGAAAAGATATTCCGACGAATCTGGAGGAATTCAAAGATGTCCTGATCGCATTCCGAGACGGGGATCCCAATGGAAACGGCCAGGCGGATGAAATCCCGCTGGGAATTCGCGAACCCGATTCGATCTACCCGCTGGCGGGCAGCTTCGGCCTTCAGTTCCAGATGAAAGATACTTATAATATCGACGAAAACGGAACGGTACATAACTGGCTGTGCGACGATGCCTTTAAGGAATACCTGATTTACTTAAACGATCTCTATGAAGAAAAGCTGTTATGGCAGGATTATTATAAGAACGACAGAGCGGCATGGAGAAGCAATCTGGCCGGAGAGATGTACGGAGCCATGTATATGCCGTATTCGGACGTATTCGTGAACTGCGAGGAAGATTATGTGGGCTACAAACCACTGATCGGTCCGAATGGGGATCAGATGTGGACGGACGCCACCGGCAGCATCAGTATGCTCGGCAGCTTCGCGCTCAGCAATACGTGTTCCAATCCGGAAGCGGCTGTCCGTTGGGTGGATTATTTCTATGGTGCCGAGGGGGAGATGTTTTTCCGTTACGGCATAGAGGGGGAGACCTTTGATTACGATTCGAACCATGTGCCGCATTTCAAGGATGAGATCCTAAACAGCCCGGATGGGTTTATGACGGCTCTCGGCAAGATCAATCTCGTGCCGGGCGGCGGTTTCCCGTGTATGATTACGGATAATACCGACAATGTAGTGGCCAACCCACGGAGCAAGGGGGGAGCCGGCCACTTCCTTCTTAC